>Ga0209542_10002438_pt1 | contig 41621 bp, 36 predicted proteins | sample RifCSPhighO2_01_FD_184028 | JGI IMG/M metagenome (GOLD analysis project Ga0209542, IMG submission 184028) | Soil microbial communities from Rifle, Colorado - Rifle CSP2_plank highO2_0.1 (SPAdes) (version 2) | ecosystem: Environmental > Terrestrial > Deep subsurface > Rock core/Sediment ... | reverse complement strand
TGATTCGTTGGATAAAAATCTGTTTGATGTCGTAGAAGTACATAATCTTGGAAATGTCATGGACTACTTTGTCCATCTTGAGGAAGAGCGATAAGCTCTTCCACCCATCAAAGTTCAAGAAGATATTCGTGGATTTTGATGGGAGAGCAAAACTTTCCCAGAGTACATTGAAAAAGAAAAAGGGGGTGCAAATGAACTTTTGGATAGCGTATGAGGCACATGTGGCGGCCATGGAGGAAATGGCCAAAAAAGATCAGGTCGAAGTACTGGTGAAAGAGTACCTTGGTCGTGAGAACGACCATGAGTACTATGGGGTGGAAATTCCCCGCAGGGCGGGGATCCAGCGGGTTGAATGCCCACTGATCATTTGGATATGGATCTCCGACGATCTCCGGTTTATAGCAGGGGATATGGATAGGGATTATCTCGTCAATGATATAATCCCATATTCGGACAACTGGTCCGAAATCGGACTAGACCGACACGCCGAGGTGTCGGTCTGAAATGAAAAAAGGAGGTGAAGCAAAAGTGGAGAGGAAGAAGCAAACGGCGGCTTCCTCTCCCTTCCAACTCAATTTCTAACAAGCATTGGAGATTGAACAGTGGAAGTACGTTGGTAAATCAAAATAAATCCGGAGAATGGAGGGGTGATGTTGCATTATGAGTGGGAACTTATTGTGGTGCCAAAAAAGCATTCAGCAACGCGGCTTATAAACAAACGTCCCCCGTCGTCTCCTGGCCTTTGGTTCGTAGGGATGATCGGATTCCTGTGTTGGTATTTCGGGGCTATCCTCATGCCCTACGATTTTCGGGAGGCACTTGCTTTCCCGTGGTTCCTACAACCTTCCGCGCATCAAGAATCTACCCGAGTTATCCATGATGCTATGTGGCAAGATGGATGGCTTCCAAGGATATGTTATATTCTTGTGTACGGAGGTCTCCTCGTGATGACTGTGTCTTTTATGGACACGGTTATCCTCGTGGTTCGTTGGGGTATTTGGTGGTTATGCCACCGAACGAGGGCAAAGATGGGAAATTAAGGAAAAAGGTTCGAGGAGTTATCCTAAAACTCCTCCCTATTTCGAGATGTGTATCTCGACTGATGAAGCCAAAAGGCAGAAACAGGGTGTTCTTACAAAAGGATTCATAGCGGCAAAGTGAACATTAGCCAGATATGCTTACGGTCGTTGAATAATAAGGGCGAAACAGAGTTAGTGTTTGCCTTGCCGATATGAAGTCATACAGATTATATACAACTCCAAGAAAAAGTTTCCGAGAGCGGCAACGGGATCGCGAATGATCGTGGTTCGATTGTCGCTCTCGGAAACAAAATAATCATAAGGCCGAGGCGAACGAGGAGCAAAAAATGGGAATATTGGGGAATAAATATTTTAAGGGGTATTTCATTCTGATTGCTATTGCATTTGCAATAGCATACCTTCTTTCTATGGGTGTGGTGGCATGGTTGCCTTACCCCGCTATACTAGTGAAAGCTCTCGTATATGCTGTTCTTGTATTAGGGGGAATACTCTTGGTATTCTTCCTTGTGATAATTGGAGTAGCGGTGCACAATTTAGCTGGATGGCTTGGAAGCTACTTGGACGCTAAATAGTGCGCAAAGGATGGAGAGGGAAGATGCTTGCGTTAACCCTCTCCACCGCAATTCAGGTTTTCACTCTTCAATAAATTCAGGGCGGAAGATTGAATTGCGGTTTTTGTTTGAGCTTGAAATATGGCATATTTTAGCTATAATAAAGCAAGGATTGAGTAGTATGCACAAGAAAAATAATACGGTATGCCTTCTTTTCTTCCAGAACGGTTTCCTACGTCAAGGCCAGAAGAAGATGTTGTGGCCGTAAACGAAAGCGCAATAAAAGAAAATCCTTCGAAAACTCCCGAAGGTGTTTTTGAGTTGCCCAGAGAAATGCAGGTTGAATGGGAGCCAAATACTGAAGAAGAAAAAGTTGCCGCGGAAATTGTCCAAGTTATCAGAAACGTCGGCGGCGAGGCATATTTTACGGGCGGATACGGCCGAGATTTTTTGATGTCGCAAGACGCAGAGCATTATCCGGATTTTCGCTTCAAGCCACACGATATTGATATCGCGACTAATTTTGCCTACGAGCAAGTACAGGATGTGCTGAAAGAAGCTGGCTATGGAATTTTTAAAGAAACAGGGAAAAATTTTAAGGTATTGAAAGTATATGTCGAAATCGAGGGAAGAAAGATAGGATTTGATGTGGCTTCTTTCCGAACAGATGGATCGTACGGGACGAATCGAAAACCTACAGAAGTGAATCATACCGTAGATATTCGAGAAGATGTTGCCCGGCGCGATTTTACCTGCGGAGGATTATACTTTGATCCCTTGGAGAAAAAAGTTATTGATTATGTCGGCGGTATTGAAGACATAAAGAACCGGGTTTTGAAAACGATTGGAGACCCGTATGAGCGTTTGGTTGTTGAGGATCCCCTGCGCATGCTTCGCTATATCAGATTTCTGACGAAGTTTAACATGAAGTTTGATCGAACGATTAAGGGAGTCATTCAGGAAAACGCGCATGTGCTGAACGAGATACCTGCCGAACGCTTAAAGCAAGAAGAAGGAGAGCTTGACAGAATTCTTATGTTGCCCCGCGCGGCATTCGGTTTGGCAACAATGGCGCGCGTGGGGATATTGAAGGAAGTTTTGCCGGAAATAAGCGATTTACTGGAGGTTCGCCATACTCCAGAAGGGAAGAAAGCCAGCATTCATAAGGAAGGCAACGTGTTCCGGCATGAGCTGGAAACAATGCGCGCGATTTCACGGCCGGAATTCCTGTCGGTCATACGAGAAAAATTTCAGCTCTCTGAAGAATTCTCTAATGATGAGGTGGTGGCGCGGTTTTATCAAAGATACGGAAGCGAATGGGCATGGGCGGCGTTGCTTCATGATGTGGGCAAAGGAATGGCGCAGGAGTCCGTTGAGGAGCATGACGAGGTTGTGAGATATCGGTTTCATGGACATGAAGCCGATTCGGTTCAGTTGGCAGAACAGATATTCGATCGTTTTCGATTTCCGAAAAAAGCGCAAGAAGAGATTCGTTTTTTAGTTGGCAATCACACGAAAGCTCATAATATCGCGGGAGCAAGGGGAGAGTCGTTGCGCAAGAACACCCGCAATGAATTATTCAGAAGTCCATACGCCGAGGAGCTGATTTTTTTGAGTCTTGCGGATGATATGGGGAATTTCGCTTCAGAGCGAAGTATTCAAGAAAAACTGGAAAACTTCAATCAGGCATGGCGCATGCTCAAGGAATTTCGACAGGAGGAAAAAGCGCGGCAAGAGGCTTTGGCGAAGCAACCGGATATTGGAAAGCAGGTTATGGATTTGTTTATTCCAGATCGAACGCGCAAAAAACAAGGATTTTCCGGGGTGGAACCGATGCGAAATACGGTGCGGCTCCTCTTGGAAGATGGGAGGATAACGCCAGATGAAATCGGAGCAACATTGCGGCAAATCAAAGATGTGTTAGACGCGAAAGGGATTGATTATCGGGGCACTGATGCTTTTCAGCTAAAAACGCAAATACAGGAAGCGTTGCAAGAATATTACAAATTTTAAACGCTTTTTGATGTTAACATGCGCATAAACTTTTCTCGTTTTCTTTTCGCGCAGTCAAAAACAATCGGGTTTTCTACGGTGTTATTGGCATTCTCGTATGGCGCGAGCCGTGTGCTTGGAGTAGTGCGCGATCGGTTGCTAGTGGGAAGTTTGCCGGCAGATCAGGCGGACGTGTATTTTGCCGCGTTTCGCGTGCCGGATTTGTTGTACGCGTTGTTTGTATTGGGCGGCATATCCGCGGTGTTTTTGCCTTTGTTTTCTCAAGAAATGGAAAAGGGAAAAGACGAAGCATGGAATTTCGCAAGCCGGCTGTTGCATATTCTTTTATTGCTCGCGGGCGCTTGCTCGATTGCGTTATTTTTTCTTATGCCATGGTTGGTTGCTTTTGTGGCTCCGGGATTTAGCGAGATGCAACAAGGCCAACTTGCCATGCTTTCCCGCGTCTTATTGCTAAGTCCTATTCTGTTCGGAGTGTCTTCGATTTTTTCCGGAGTTTTGCAATATTTCAACAAGTTCTTTTTTTACGCGTTGGCTCCCATTTTTTACAACGTTGGAATTATTGTCGGCATTTTATTTTTGCTTCCCAGATGGGGATTGGCGGGATTGGGTGTTGGCGTAGTGGCGGGCGTGGCGCTTCATATTCTTGTGCAAATGCCGTCTGCGTTCCGCGCGGGATTTTCATGGAAGCCAAAGTTCGGAATGGACCAGACAACATGGAAAGCGGTACGGCTTGCGTTGCCCCGCACGCTGGGAACTGGCGTTTATCAAATCAATTTGGTGGCAATGACTGCTTTTGCTTCCCTGATTTCTACGGGGAGTATTACAATTTTTTCTGTGGCAGATTCTCTTCAACAAGTTCCCGCAAGCTTGATCGGGGTTTCGGTTGCGTTGGCGGTGTTCCCTTTGCTTTCCAAGTTGGCGGCGCAAGGAGACAAAGAAAAATTTATCCAGATGACTCTTTCGAGTTTCAGGAAGATTATTTTGTTTACGTTGCCAAGCGCGGCCGTGATTTTACTCTTGCGAGAATTGATCGTTCGTGTGTTGTATCAGAGCGGCGAATTTAGCGCTGACGACGTTGTGTTGACTGGCGCGGCGCTGGGAGTGTTTTCATTCGGGATCATATTTCAATCATTGATTCCTTTGCTCACGAGAGCGTTTTTCGCTCTTCAGGATACCAAAACCCCAACGTGGATCGGCGGAGCGTGCGTGATACTGAATATCGGTTTGGCTTTTTTGTTGGTGCGGTTTTTTTCATCTTTGGCTGTTGCGCAAGCAGGAGGAAATATCCTGCAAAGCAGGGAGGCAGTGGTGATTGCGTTGCCCTTGGCATTGGTTGTGTCGGGAGGAGTGCAAGCAATGTTGCTGGCGATTCTACTAAAGCGGAGATTGCGGAATTGGCGGAAAAGCGGTAGATAAGGAGTAAGTTATCGTATGGAAGGAAAAATTCGCAATTTTTGCATCATTGCCCATATTGATCACGGAAAATCCACATTGGCGGACCGGTTTTTGGAATTGACCGGAACCGTGGAGAAACGTCTCATGAAAGAGCAGTTTTTAGACCAGATGGAGCTGGAGCGCGAGAAGGGCATTACCATTAAACTTCAGCCGATTCGCTTAACATACAAAAGTCCCGCAGACGGTCAGGAGTATATGTTGAATTTGATTGACACGCCGGGCCATGTGGATTTTAGCTATGAAGTGTCTCGTTCGCTGGCCGCGGTGGAAGGAGCTATTTTACTCGTGGACGCAACCAAAGGCATTCAGGCGCAGACGTTGGCGAACCTAAAACTCGCGCAGAAACAACATTTGGTGATTATTCCAGCGGTTAACAAAGTTGACTTGCCTTTTGCCAGAACTGATGAAGTCGCAAAATCTATAGCCGAACTTTTGCGTATTGATGAAAAAGAAATTTTCCGCATTTCCGGGAAAACCGGATTCAACGTGCCCCATCTGTTGGAAGCAGTCGTGCGGCAGGTTCCTGCAGCGAAAGTGGAAACACAGCTTCCCATGCGCGCGCTGATTTTCGATTCCCGCTTTGATGCTTTTAAGGGCGTGGTGGCGTATGTGCGCGTAATGGAAGGAAAAGTTTTGGCAAACGAAGCAATCTATTTGAAAGCAACAAATCTTCAAGCTCCTGCGAAAGAAGTCGGATATTTCACGCCCAAAGAAAAACCTACGGAAAGTTTGAAGGCGGGGGAAATAGGATATATCGCAACTGGCATTAAAGAACCAGATCGCGTGCGGATTGGAGATACCATTACCTTATCCTCGGCCTCGGATGTGAAATCGCTTGCCGGATACGCAAAGCCATTGCCTGTGGTATTCGTGAGTTTTTATCCTGAAGACACGGATTTGTTCGATAGCTTAAAAGACGCGTTGTGGAAGCTCAAGTTGTCTGATCCTTCGCTCGAATATGAACCGGAATCCCATGAGGCCTTGGGCCGCGGATTTCGATGCGGTTTTTTGGGAGTTTTGCATTCTGAAATTATTTCAGAACGTATTCAGCGAGAATACGGAATCTCTTTGGTGATTTCCCGCCCGTCGGTGGAATATGAAATTAGGGATATCAAGGGAAAACAATTCTCGGTGAAAACTGCCGCGGATTTTCCGGAAGCACACTTGATGCAATCGGTCAAAGAGCCGTGGGTGTGGCTTGAAATAATCACTCCTTCGTCTTATTTTTCAAATATCATTCAGCTCATGGCAAACTACGAAGGCCAGCAGTTGGAAGTGAATAATTTAGACGACCGGACGCTAATTGTATTATATGAGGTTCCCTTGCGGGAAATCGTGGTGGACTTTTATGATAAACTCAAAAGTGTAACGCAAGGCATGGCGTCTATGGATTATCAAATTACCGAATGGAGAGATGCGGATTTGGTGAAACTGGAAGTGCTGGTTGCAGGAGAAAAAGAAGAAGCGTTTTCGCAAATTGTTTCTCGAGAGAAAGCGTATCGGGAGGGCAAAGCGTTGGCGGAAAAATTAAAAGATTTACTGCCGCCCCAGCAATTTGCCGTTCCTATTCAGGCATCGGCAGACGGGAAAGTTATCGCCAGAGAAACAATCCGCGCCAAGCGCAAAGACGTAACCGCTCCTCTCTATGGCGGAGACGTAACCCGCAAGCGTAAACTCTTAGACAGGCAGAAAAAAGGCAAAAAAGAGATGGCCGAAAAAGGGAAAATTCATATCCCTTCAAGGGTATATTTGGAAGTGTTCCGCGCTTGATAAGAGATTTCGTACCATTTGAATAAATCCGGAAGACGCGGTACGATAGACATTACACGCCAAAGAGCGGAGCTATCATAAAGCCGACCATGCTAAATGCCATGAGAGCTACGAGCACGATCCAGATGACACGCAACGTTGTTTTTGTTTTCATGCAAAATTTTTACTGGTTATGGTAATAAGGATATGGTAACAAAAAACATACGTGTACGCCAATCAGCGAGATTGCAAAGAAAACATCTGGCAAAGAGGAAAGTCATTTTTTCGATACTGTTTGTGGGGCTATCATGTTTGGTTATTCTTTTTTTCTCTTATCAGAATATCAAGTTGAATGCGAAACGTTCTGATCTGAAAGAGAGAGCGGAGCAATTCCAAGCGTCTCTGGAAGATATGGAACATGAAAAAGAGAAGTTAGCGCAAAAAGAAACTCTTATCCAGACGCAGGAATATCAGGAAAAGGTATTGCGCGAACAAGGGTTGTATAAAAAACACGGAGAGGAAGTGGTAACAGTATTAGCGTCAGACAACGCAAATGGAGAAGCGGATAGCGCGAGCGAAGAAGAAAAACGAATATGGTGGAATCCGTTTACTTGGTAGTTCTTGCTGGAGGGAGCGGGCATTGCCACGCTGAAATCCTCGGTAAAGCCCGCCTTCGCCCTCGTGGGCTTTGGCGAGGCGTAGGCGGGATTAGTATAATGGTAGTACATATCCTTCCCAAGGATAGGGCGCCGGTCCGATTCCGGTATCCCGCTCAAAAGTAATGATGAAGATGGTTTCGGGGAAGAACAACTCACCGAAATTTGCCAGGGTAGCTCAGTGGCAGAGCAACGGTTTCGTAAACCGTAGGTCATGGGTTCAAATCCCATTCCTGGCTCATAATATTTACCTATCGTCGTGACTAGAAATCGCATTGCTATTTGTATCCTGCTTTTCTCTTTCTTGATGGAGTTCGCATTGGGAGGTTTTCTTTTGCGGCAAGATTATCAATCTGGAGCGTTTTATTGGGTATTTGGATATGAAAAGACAGAGGGAGGTTTTATCCCGATCGCGGGAGCAAACGAGGTGATTCCTTCTTCCTCGGACTATCGGTCTTCCCCTGCGCCGGTAGCAAGTGAGGAACCTTCACCTGTTTTTTCTCCTTTGCTTTTTTCTCCTCAAATTCCCTCTCCCTTGCCGTCTCCCAACATTCCGGCAAGAGATGTCATAGAGTACAATCCACAGGGGCAATTAGCGCAGGCGCCTTCTCAAATCCGCGCCGTGTACCTTACTGGTTGGTCCGGGGGTTCGCCAACAAAAATTGAATACGCAAAAAATTTGGCAAGATCGGGCGAGATCAACGCGGTTGTTATTGACGTGAAAGATTTTTCAGGAACAATTTCTTACGATACGAATGTGCAAACAGCTCAATTATATGGCGCAGAACAAAAGCGAATCCGCGATATCGAAGGAGTCATTCGCGGCTTCCACGAAGCAAACATGTATGCGATTGCAAGAATTACGGTTTTTCAGGATCCGATTTTGGCAAAAGCACGACCTGATTTGGGGGTGCAGAGCAGGAGTAATCTTCTCGAGAAAAATGAGGAATGGGTTCAAGAGAAACCCGCTTTTTCGGTTGAGACTCTTTGGCTGGATCGGAATGAATTGGCATGGATTGATCCTGCGGCGAAAGAATACTGGGAATATGTGGGAGCTTTGGCAAAAGACGCAGTTTCTCGCGGCTTTGATGAAATAAATTTTGACTATATCCGTTTTCCTTCTGATGGAGATATGCAGGATATGACGTTTCCCTTTTGGAATGAGATAAGTCCTCGGCGGGAGATATTGAGCGAATTTTTCGCATATTTGAGAGAAACGCTGCCCGACACGCCAATATCTGCCGATTTATTTGGTTTGACAACAATCAATCGAGATGATTTGGGAATCGGGCAGGTGATCGAGGACGCGTATGGATATTTCGATTACATAGCTCCCATGGTATATCCATCGCATTATGCTGACGGATTTAAAGGGTATGCAAACCCTGCGGAATATCCCTACGAGGTTGTGCAATATTCCATGCAAACCGCGGTGGAACGATTAAGACACTATCGCTTTTTATATCCTGAACGCAAAATTGCCAAGTTGCGGCCTTGGCTGCAAGATTTTGACTTGGGCGCGAATTACGACAAAGTGATGGTGCAAGCTGAAATTGAAGCTACCAAACAAGCGCTTGGAGAAGATTATGCGGGATATATGATATGGAACCCGAGCAATATTTACACGACGGATGCGTTGCAAGGCACTCCCTTTGATGCTGCCGCGTATCAATTGCGGAAAAAGAAGTAGAATTTGTTGACGGTTCGAGACATTACTTTAATATCAAGAGTGGAACCTTCTATCCAAGAAAGTGGAGGAGATATGCGGTATCTGGTAGTGGGAGATGGAGCAAGGGAAGACGCTATCTTCCAAATGCTCTGTCGGGGGCACGTTGCAGAAAAGATATCTGCCTTGAAGAATGGGGGAATATCGCAATATGCGCAAATGCCAATTCCGCGGGAAGATATCCCGCGACAGTAGTTATTGGTCCTGATAATCCGTTGGCGGAAGGGCTTTCTGATTATCTGCGGGGGGTTGGTCTCCATGTGTTTGGGCCTTCCAAAGCATCGGCACAGCTGGAAGGGAGCAAAGCGTTCGCAAAACTGCTGATGCAAAAATGCGGGATTCCGACTGCGTCAGCTTGCATAACTGCAGGTCTCGCAGCGGCAAAAGAATATGCTTACCAATGCGAGCTTCCCATTGTTATAAAAGTGGATGGGCTTGCGTCCGGCAAGGGTGTGCGGATTGTTCGCACCCGGCAGGAGGCGGCGGATGCAGTAACAGATTTCATGGGAAAAAAGGTGTTCGGGGATTCGGGAAACACGATTCTCTTTGAAAAAATGTTGGTTGGCCGCGAAGTAAGTGTATTCGCATTCTGCAACGGCCGGACATTCGCGCGGCCGCTGGTTACTGCATGCGACTACAAAACTGCCGGCGAGAGAAATACGGGTCCCAATACGGGCGGAATGGGCGCATACAGTCCATCTGAATTCTGGAATGAGGAACTGGAGCGCCAAGCTAAAGAAAGTATTCAACGAACGCTGGATGCAATGGCCGATAAAGGCATGCCATTCCATGGTGTGCTCTATGTCGGATTCATGCTGACCGCAGAAGGGTTGAAGGTTCTGGAATTTAATGTCCGGTTTGGGGATCCGGAAGCTCAAGTTATACTGCCGCGCATGATTACTCCGTTGTCATCTGTAATCGAGGCAACGATTGATGGAACGTTGGATGTGCTTTCGTTGCAATGGGCGGAGGAGGTGTGTGTTGGCGTGGTGATAGCTTCTGCGGGATATCCCGGCACGCCACAAATAGGGTTTCAGGTTTACGGGTTGCAAAACCTTGATCCGCGTATCTTTGTATTTAAGGGTGGAATGCGGAATGGAGGAACAACCGCAGGTCGCGTTCTGACGATAGCCGCTTGCGGGAAGAGTTTCGCGGAGGCGCAACAGGTATGCTATGCGAATGTGCGGCGCATATCATTCGAAGGCAGTTGGTATCGCACCGATATTGCGCAAGGACTCTCATAGACGAGTGGACAAAGAGCAATCGCAAAGAAAAAGGGCTGCCAAAAGACAGCCCTTTTATGTTTGTTTCGCTTGTGAGAGTTTGTTGTAAAACGCGAGAAGTTTGTCGGTCTGGAGATTTTGCGCGAACTGGCGGGAAGATTGCAGGGCGTTTTGAGAAAGTTTTTTTCGCAGGCCTTGTTCTGTTGCAAGTTTGACCATATATCCTGCAAAATCTGCAGGATTATTTTTTTCTGCCAAAAACCCATTCTCTCCATGCGTAATCGCTTGCTCGAACAATTCGTCTTTCATTACAAGCACAGGTAATGCGTGAGAGAGAGCTTCGGCAATGACGATACATTGAGTCTCGGTAATCCAGGAGGCGAACGAGAACACGTCAGCCGCGTAGTAATACGCGTCTAACTCTCCATTGGGAACGCGGCCGGCAAAATGCACGGACCCAGCGGGGAGCGCAGAGGCGATTTTTTCTAATCTCTCGCGATCCGGGCCTTGTCCTACAACAATCAATATCGCGTCTTTCAAGGCCGTGTTTTGCTTTGCGATCTTGAATGCTTCCAAGAGATACTGGATGTTTTTACTTTGCTCCAAACGGCCCACACAGATGAATACCGCGGCGTTCTCTGTAATGTGAAGTCGCTTTCGAATGCGCGCGCGCGCGTCTGGAGAGTACGTGGGGAAATAGGTGAGTCCGGTTGGAATAACGGTGATTGGTTTTGTCGCGCCGATGCCCTCTAATGAATGTTGCATTTTTAATGTGGGAGCGACAATACCGTCCGCGCGATTGCAAAACCATTTGGTGTATTTCATGGCAATCCACGGCATGACGACGCGCTCGGGGTAAAAGAGCTTTGCGTATTCAAAATAGTTGGAATGATGAGTATATACAAATGGGATGTTTTTGGCGCGCGCGATTTTTCTACCCAAAAGCCCCAAAGAAAAGGTGCTGTGAGCATGAATAATATCAAGCGGGATATCGGAGATTCGCGTGGAGGAATTTTTTGGAGTATGAAATGTGAGCCGCACATTGCGATTAAGCAAAATACGCACCGATCGAAAACGGATCACATTGGGATTCTCGTCTTTGTATCCTGGATAAAAAGGCGCGAATACCGTTACTTGGTGCCCTCTGCTCTCCAGGTCTTTTCGGAACCATTCCATGGAATTCTCAATACCGTGAGCAATGGGCAGATAGGTGTCAGAAAAAAAACCAATACGCATTTTTATATCCTATCATACTCTTATGCAAATTCCGAAATGTTTTTGCCACAAGGGTATAAGCACCACATAAAATTCTGCTGAATTTTTGTTCTTATTCGCGCAGTAGCGCTCCGTGCGCGCTTATACCCTTGTGGCAAAAACATTTCGGAATTTGCCGCACTTTTCATGAAAAACATATCTTTTGCCGGAGTTTTTGTATTTTGCCTGTTTCTGGGATTGGATTTTTTCGATATTTGGGATACCATAAAGGTATGGCAGATATCTCTCAAAACATCGAGTCGCTAGAAAGTAAGCTCCTGCATCTGCAGGACCGTCTTTGACATTACGGGCAAAAAAAGAGAAAAATTAGAATTGGAACAAGAAATCGCGCGTCCTGATTTTTGGGACAATGCGCGGGAAGCCGCGCAAAAAAGCCAGCGGCTTGCCGAATTAAAAGAGGAGGTTGCACGAATAGATCAGCTGCGGAAAGAACTTGAGGACTTCAAGGAATTGCTTGCGCTTTCGTCGGGGTCTCAAGAAGAGATGCAATCGCAGATTCAAAATCTTCAGTATGCTCTTGATAAAGAAGAATTTCGAGCGTTTCTTTCGGCCAAATACGATCGCGCAAACGCGATTCTGACCATTACGGCAGGAGCCGGAGGGCAGGACGCGCAGGATTGGGCTGCTCTGCTTACCCGCATGTATCAACGATATTGCGAGCGCAAAGGGTGGAAAATTTCAATGGTGGATGAATCGTTTGGGGATCCTGGCCAGGAAGGTAGAGTGGGCATCAAGCAAATATCTTTTGAAATTAAGGGTGGATACGCGTTTGGCATGCTGAAAGGAGAAAACGGAGTGCATCGGCTCGTGCGCATATCGCCCTTTTCCGCCAAGTCTTTGCGCCATACTTCTTTTGCTTCGGTGGAAGTTACTCCGGAAGTCAGCTTAAAGGAGGAAACAGAAATCGCGTTGAACGCGGAAGACCTTCAGACAGATTTCTTTCGGGCTTCGGGGCCTGGCGGACAGAATGTGAACAAGCGGGAAACTGCGGTTCGCATTGTTCACAAACCAACAGGAATTGTCGTAACGTCCCAGTCCCAGAGGAGTCAGCAGCAAAATAAGGAAAAAGCGTTGGATGTATTGGCCTCGAAACTCTATGTTCTCAAGGAGAAAACGCGGCAGGATGAGATGGCAAAAGCGCGCGGAGAAAAACGGCAAATTGAATGGGGAAGTCAGATACGCTCCTATGTGTTGCATCCGTATCGGCTTGTGAAAGATGTGCGCACGGACGTGGAGGTATCCAATGCCGAGGCAGTGCTAGATGGAGATTTAGACGTTTTTATCGAAGCCGAAATCCGATTAATGAAGCATCATGATTGAATATCGAAACGTTACAAAAAAATATGGCAAGCAGACAATTGCGTTGCAAGATGTAAGTTTTCGGGTGCAGCAGGGGGAATTTGTGTCGGTTGTGGGAAAATCGGGTGCCGGCAAAACGACGATGCTTCGCCTGCTTTTGGCGGAAGAACGTCCGACAAGCGGAGATGTGCTGTTCGCGGATTTGAACGTTCATAAAATTCCTCGTGGCAAACTTCCAGACTTGCGGCGCAATATCGGAATGGTGTTTCAGGATTACAAATTATTGGAAGCAAAAACAGCATACGAAAATATCGCGTATGTTATGGAAGTGATTGGTTTGCCCGAAGGAACGATTCAGCGCGACGTACTGGAAGTGCTTGAGATTGTAGGGCTTGCGGAACGCGCAGAGCACTATCCCCATCAATTATCAGGAGGAGAGAAACAGCGCGTGGCAATCGCGAGGGCATTGATTCATCGGCCGCATGTGATTGTCGCAGACGAACCGACCGGAAACTTGGATCCCTATCATTCGCGTGATATTATGCGTTTATTCGTGAAGATTAACGAACTTGGCACAACGATGATTCTTGCCACGCATAATAAAGATATTATTAACCGTTTGGGCCGCCGCGTGCTTACCCTTACGGAAGGGCGTGTAATCCGCGACGAGGAAAAAGGGAAATTTCTTCTCTAGCATGTTTATTTCATTTCAACGTGTTGTCAAATCCGGGTGGGATAAGTTTCTCCGCGATCGAAGTTCCACAGGAGCCGCTCTTTTAGTGATGACGGTGGTGCTTTTTGTGGCAAGTTGCTTGTTCATCCTGCAGGGGATGAGTGTTTTTTTGATAGACCTTCTGGAAGACACGATTGATGTGAGGGCTGAATTTTCAGAGACCGCGTCTGAAGATGATATTCTCAAAGCGAGAGAAGAGCTATTGTTTTTAGAAGAAGTGCAGTCGGTGGAATATATCACGAAAGAAGAAGCTCTCCGAAGATTTTTGGAAAGAAGAGAAAATGACGAGGATATTATTGCCTCTTTGGAAATTATCGGCACAAATCCATTGTTGCCTTCTTTGGAAATTCAGGCAAAAAATCCGCGGGAATTTAAAGATATTGCCATGTATATTGAAAACTCTTCCTTTATGCCGTCTGTGTCGCATTTGGATTTTCAGGATCGCTCCACAATGATTGAACGTTTGATGTTGCTGGCAACCAGTATCCGCGTAGGAGTATTGGCGGTGATTTTGGCGTTAGCATTTATCGCGGTGCTCGTGGCGTTTAATACAATTCGGCTTACGATTTACAATTCGCGGCAGGAAATTGAAGTGATGCGGCTGGTGGGAGCTTCCAACTGGTTCATCCGCGGGCCGTTTCTTATTCAAGGGATTCTTGTCGGGGCGCTCGCAACAGCGTTCACTTTTTTGCTTCTTTTTGGAATGAGCTACTTTGCTTCCGATGCGATTGAGCATTTCACGAGGTTCAGGATCGCCGAATTTCTGGTGGAGAATCTTGTTCTGCTTGCGGTGCTTATGCTTGCCGTAAGCATTGGGCTGGGAATTGTCTCCAGCACGATTGCCATTCGAAAGCATTTGAAGGTGTAATAAAAAGAGAAGGACATAAAAATAAATGAGCCCCGACGTTTCCGTCGGGGCTGTTTGTGTCAGTTATTTACGCAGGCGCTTGCTGCGGGATCGTGGATGCTTGTGGTTGTCGTTGGAGATTCAACTCCGGATTTATCTGGCGGGTCAATTTCTGCAAGAACGGCCGGCCAACCACAGAAACTTCATGCAGTTCCACTGGGGGGAGCTGGCTCGCCATCCGGAAATAATTGAAGGGTTCGGTCAGTTCATGAAGCATTGCCGCGATGACCTCTTCTGGCTTGCGGATTTGCCTCAATCGTCCCCGCTTATTGAGAACCAGCAGAGGAACCGACAGATGATACAGAGAACTCGCCGGAGGGAAAGCTTTGGCTATTTCCGCCCTGGCGGGAGCGAGTAATTGGGTATGCCATGGCGGCCCCAAGTTAATTTCCGCGATATCACGGTTGGGGTTTTGCAGTCCCTCCAAGCTATTTGACACTTTCGCGATGCCGCTTGGAGTACCGGAAATGAGGACTTGCCTTCTGGGGTCATTGATCACAGAGACCCAAACTTGCTCTCCTGATCTTCGTAGCTCTTCGCACAGCGCCGCCAGATAGCTCAATCCTATATCATCAGTATTTTGATTGGGGGGATTCTTATCGCGCTGTTTGCTTCGGATGACAATGGTATTCCCCTCAATGGGCGCACAGTGAATCGCGCGCGCGGCTGTAATCTTCAGCCATGTGGGATAATCGCAAAGACCGCCCGCGAACGCGGCAATCCACACTCCCATGCTATGGCCGAGCAACCCCGTATGGGTGATGGAATGCTTGGAATTCTGGAGGGTGGGAGCGAGCTTTTCCCAGAACATCATCATCCAGATAACGGTAAGCAGGTGGTCGGCCGCGATGCGAACGACCCGCGGGAAATGCTCCTCGGGATTCTTCATCTGGCAATAGGTAATGAGGTCGAATTTCTGGCCCGCGACTGTTTGCTCGCCAATGATCTCGTGAGCATTGTATACCGCTTGCCTACCGTCCGCGCTTTGGAAGAGCGGAGGGAATGACCGACGGAAGACCGACGAAGGTTGGCTTCCTTGAACGAGGACAACTTTTTGCAGGTGCGACATATCACCTCCACCGATAACCGATAGGGTAAAACCAAAGTTTCTCACGGCGCAAAGGGCTACCTTTTATGGTATGGGGAGTAGATTGCTGTCAACTTCAGTTATTGACGGGGGGCTTTAAAAAGGTATAATCTGAACAGTCAAAACCAATACGAAGATAAGGGGGTGTTTCCGTGACACAAGCAACCGACTCGATCCTTGAAAGAAGGGTCGCCGCAATTGTGGTGGAAAAGCTGGGAGCCGATAAAGAGGACGTGAACGAGAGTGCGTCCTTTGTCAATGATCTCAAAGCTGACTCGCTGGACATAGTAGAGTTGGTGATGGCGCTCGAGGAGGAGTTCAAAGTAGAGATCTCCGATGAAGCCGCGGCAGGCATTAAAAATGTTAGGGATGTCGTAGTCTTTCTTAGGGAACACGGCATCCAATCCTGAAGAGAGGAGGGCTTTTGAAATCATAAGGGCGGCCATGCAAATGGCCGCCCCTTTTCTTTGACAATTTCTCGTCTTTTGCTAGATTAAAATTGCTTGGGCATCCTCTCCTCCCCGGGGTATTGCCCGAGTATTCAAGCCCTCCTTGCTTAAAGCCAGGAGGGCATTTCTTTTTTTGAGTTTGCTAACTTTGTTGAAGGGTGGATTTTTCTCGGGAATAAGCTATAATATCACTGCGTATTGAGATTATTGTTTGGTCTCAAGAGAAAAAAGCTTACCTTTGCGGGATCGTCTAATGGTAGGACACGTCCCTCTGGAGGACGGTATCTTGGTTCGAATCCAGGTCCCGCAGCCGTCATATGCTAAGTCAACTGACCGAGACGCATATGTGACCTATCTCTTTAATTTTAAATAACGTTACAGATAAAACTATATGGACTACGAAACGTTGGCTAACGCAGAAACAATTAAGAAAACCGTTGACGCTCTTCTAAAACGGGGCATTGAAGCAGTTGTTGTGAACAATCGCGCGGAAGCCCTTGAGAAACTTAAATCATTCATTCAGAAGGGCGCTTCGGTCATGAATGGCTCTTCTCGTACGCTTGAAGAAATTGGCTTTGTTGACTATTTGAAATCAGGAAAACATGACTGGAAGAATCTGCATGAGGAAATTCTTCAAGAAAAGGACCCCGCAGAACAGGCTTTATTGAGAAAGCAGGCGGTTTTGTCTGATTATTATCTTGGGAGCGTTCACGCAATCGCAGAAACGGGTGAGTTTGTAATCGCTTCGAATTCAGGCAGTCAGCTATCGCACATTGTTTTCACTTCGCCAAATCTTATATTCGTTGTGGGCACGCAGAAGATTGTACCAACCCTTGAGAACGCCATGAAGCGTCTTGAAGATTACGTGGTATCGCTCGAAGACCAGCACATGAAAAAGTTGTACGGCGTGGGCACCTTGCTGTCTAAGATTGTCATCTTCAAACATGAAAATCCCATGATGGGTAGGAAAATCCGCTTTATTATCGTCAACGAGAAGCTTGGGTTCTAATAAGCATCACAAGGGGATAGAAGAAAATGATTTGCGGGCCTACTTTGTATGTGTATACTTAATGTATAAACATAGGCGAATTGCTATGACTACAAAAATTGGGAAATAGTTTACGTGTCCGCCTGCCCAAAGAATTGCTTATTGTCTTTATCTTAAAGAAGGGAGCGAAGTTGTGATACATGGACATGAGAAAGCGGTTTTAATTGCGCAAATATCTTTGCCTCAAAAATCTTTGAAGAAAAATAAATGGAAACAGTTTGTGGCGTTCAGCGTAAAACGCAAAGAGAATGTAAAACCATCTCAACGAGATTTTTATATTAGTCAAACACCGGACCATGGGGAACTTTGCGGGAAAGAGATTTCTGAAGGTTTTCCCAGTGTCTCTTTGCAATGGATCCTATAAGTAATTCGTTCATCCATCCAATGGGAGCTACTCCTGCAATGAGAACAAAGGCAAGCATACGGAATACTTCCATGGAGGAAAGGAATTGAAGTCCGCCGGCAGAAGCAAATATGATAGCTCCGAGAAGAAAAACTCCGGCAGTAAGTTCTATTTTTGTTCGCGAGATATGGGTTTCTCTCATAAGGGAATTGTAGATGTTTACGGGGATGAAAAAGAATATTTCTAAAAGAAAAAGTATGGTAACTATGTATTGCATCACTATTTCCTGCGCTTCTCTGGTTACCAGTAATCCTTCATTCCATGTCTCTTTTACGCCTGGGTCTATAAAGGAAAAGAGCACAAAACTTAATGAAGTACTCATCAGCACTAGAGAAATAGGAGGCGCGAAGACATTGATCATCTGATCTTTTGCGAATCTCCACCGGAAGAATCTTTTTTTAAATTTTTGTGAGAGTAGTAAATTAACAATGCAGAGTGTTGTAGCTGTTGCGTATACGCCAAAGATTATCCAAAAAGGACTTTTGTTTTGGAAAGTAAAAACAAGAAGATGAAGAAAAGTTAATCCAGCAAAGAGAACTAAAAATATGTGCGTAGCGAATGCCTGCCATGTCTTGAAATTCTGCAAAACATTTCTCAAAAGTGAAAGCATAAGAATATATTGGACTATTTTAAAGAATTTGGCAACTTTTTCGTCCTCATTGACGAGTTTTCTTTTTTGCAGATTTCGTGGCGGGATATATAATAATCTTAGCCGTTGTAAATTGTTTCCGGAGGTTTGGGATATGCATACAACACCTTTAATAAAAAACGATGTGATACAATAATACTATGACAGTGCGAAGCCCTCTTTTATCAAATGAATTGTTATCCCGCATAAAAGCGCTAGAACCTCTGAAAGTTGGGTTGGACGCTTTGCAAGATCATGTGGTGGTAACCGACGAGAACGGGAATATTCTGTATATGAATAAAGCCGCGGAAGGTCTAACCGGATTTCCAGAACGAGAAGCTCTTGGGAAGAATCCCGGGGATCTTTGGGGCGGGCAAATGACGAAAGAATTTTATGAGAAAATGTGGGAAAGAATCAAAGTGGAAAAACAGCCGTTTGTGGGAGAGGTGCAAAACAAACGAAAAGACGGAACGCTCTATTGGCAGGAACTTCATATTTCTCCGATTTTAGACGAAGCAAACGGAATAAAATTTTTTATTGCGATTGAACCGAATATCAGCGATCGAAAAGAAAAAGAAAAATTCAAAGAAGAGTTTATCTCGATTCTCGCTCATCAATTGAAAAATCCTTTGGCAACGATGAAATGGGCGCTTGATTTTTTACTGCACGAGGAACAGCCAAAGCAAAAAGATCGGTATATTCTGGAAAATCTCTATCGTCAAAATGATGCGTTGTTGGATTTAGTGGGTGATTTGATGGTTCTTGCAAAGGTTGGAGATATCAACAAGGCGCCCATAACATTTGATCTTCAAAAGGAGATCGAGATGATCGTGGCAGATGAGAAGAAGCGGCATACGCATGTGAATCTGCAGTTTCGCAAAAATGCGCAAGAATTTCCCTTGAAGGCAAACCGATCGCTTGTCGGGCAGGTATTTCAAAATGTATTAGACAATGCGGCAGAGTATGCGGATGTGTCTGATCCGCGCGTGGCGGTTGTGCTTGCAAAAGGAAAAAATTCGTATCATTTCTCCTGTGAAAATAATGGGTTTTCAATTCCAGCGCAGGATCAGGCAAGAATATTTTCAAAATTTTTCCGGGCATCGAATGTAATACAAGTAAAAGAAAAAGGAACAGGTCTTGGGCTGTTTATCGTGAAAACAATATGCGATTATCTTGGCTGGAAGGTTTCTTTCCAAAGTCCTCCGGCAGCGAGTTCCAACGGAACTATCTTTTTCGTGGAGATTCCTCTTTCGCAAATATGAAAAATTGCAAAGGATGGTTCCGCTTTTGAGTATCCTCGAAAAACAGTATGATTGGATACATGGACGTAACGGACAAAGAGCAAGGGAACAAATCAGAGGGCGCGACGTTTTATGTGTATATTCTTGAGTGTAAGGATGAGACTTTGTATGTGGGTTGCACCAATGATCTTGCCAAGCGTCTCAAAGAACACAACGAGTCAAAACGAGGCGCGCATTACACAAAGATGAGAAGACCGGTGGTATTACGATATTCAGAAGTATGTTCGGACTTCAAGCAAGCCCGAAGCCGGGAAGTGGAAATGAAAAGCTGGAGCCGCGCCAAGAAGCTCGATTTGATCAAGTTGGGCAATTCAGAATATATATGAAATAAGCGATTGTGTCACCAGATTCTTCCAATCGCTTATTTTGACTTCGCTGACAAGGCGCATTAAGATAGCGATATGAAGCAAGAGTCTGTTATTTCGGTATTGCGAGAACAAGGGCACCGAATTACAAACGTGCGAAGCGCGGTAGTTGAGCTTTTGGAAACAAGCAAATCGCCGCTTTCTGCCGATGAAATTCGGGAGGAACTCAAAAAGCGAAAACTTGATGTGAACAAGACCACGGTGTATCGGGAGCTCGATTTCTTAAAGGGGCGAAACATTGCCCAAGAGGTGGAATTTGGAGACAAGAAAAAACGATACGAAATTGTGGGAAAGCATCATCATCATGTGGTATGCGTGCAGTGCAAACGCGCGGAGGATGTGGACTTGCAGCAGGATTTGGATGTTGTCGAGAAGAAAATTGCCAGGGGAAAAGGTTTTCAGATTACAGGACATTCTTTGGAATTTTTTGGTCTGTGCTCGAACTGCAGGCAATAAGAACGGAACACATTCTTTCTCCCATTGAACGAGGAAATGTAAGTCGCCGGAAAATAGTATCATTGAGCATTATGGACAAAAAACTTCCCGAAACATATCAGGAAGAAGATGTTACGCAAGAGAGCGTTGAGCATTTGATTGAACGGCGCATTCCATGGATTTTTATTGGGCTCTTAGGAGGGGTGCTGACGACGTTTATTGTTTCCAAATATGAGGCAATTCTTTCGGCGGACGTGCGTCTCGCTTTTTTTATTCCTATTATTGTGTATTTGAGCGATGCGGTGGGAACGCAAACGGAAACGATTTACGTGCGAGTACTCTCAAAAAAGAAGGTCGGCGTGGTGAAGTATATGCTCAAAGAGAGCGCGGTTGGCGCCGGTCTTGGTTTTATTTCCGGCGCTGTTCTGGGGGCGCTCGCTACTTATTGGCTTCATTCTTTTGAAATCGGGCTGACGGTCGGGTTCACCATGTTTATCAATCTTACATTAGCTCCATTCCTTGCAGTTCTGATTCCGAATTTGCTTTCCAAGCGGCATACCGATCCCGCGTTGGGCGGCGGCCCGGTTGCCACTATCATACAGGACCTATTCAGCTTGCTTATCTACTTTTTTATTGCGAGCATTATTATTCTTGACTAGCGAACCATTTGCTTTATCTGAACATTCTCTTCTATGGTATTATAAGTATATGAAAAATTTACATCTTACGCAGTGGGTTTTACGCATCGCAGTGGCAGGAGAATTTATCGGCCATGGGGTTCTGGCAGTCCAAGGCAAACAAGCATGGATCGAATGGTTCTCTGTTTTTGGGATTACTGATGAGGAATTAGCAAAGTTGCTGCTCCTTGCGATTGGCATTCTCGATATTGCTTTGGCGATTCTTGTTCTCGTAAAACCCATACGGATTGCTTTGCTTTGGATGGCGCTCTGGGGTTTTTGGACGGCACTGCTTCGGCCTCTTGTGGGAGAATCAATCTGGGATTTTGTTGAGCGTTCGGCAAACTGGGGAGCTCCATTGGCGTTGTTGCTTCTCATCTCATGGCCTAAGAAGTTGCGAGAGTGGTTTACCTAAAGAAGATTATTTTCTTTCTCGCGAAAAAATAGCAAGATTATGAAAAAATATCAGAGTGTCGCATGTATAGGTCTTTTGCTATTTGGCGTGTTGGGCGCAAGTTTTTTTGTATTTTTGAGAACGCAGACGGAACCAGAAGAAATGAGTTGCACAATGGAGGCAATGATATGTCCCGATGGAAGCGCGGTTGGAAGAACGGGTCCCAATTGCGAGTTTGCGCTATGCCCTTCACTCAATGCAGAAAATACCGGCACGGCCGGTATTCAAGAAAAGATTACCATGCAAGGAATTTCCGTTACCCCTCTCGAAGTTATCGAAGACAGCAGATGTCCTGTTGATGTTACATGTGTCTGGGCTGGCACTGTTCGAGTTCGCGTAAAGTTGGAGGCAGCCGGCGCAAGAGAAGAAGTTGTCTTACCGTTCGGAGATCCGGTTTCGTTTGCAGATGCGCAAGTGGAGCTTAAAAGCGTGAGCCCTGTGTCATATTCGCAGAAACAAATTTTACCGGAAGAATATCGCTTTGAGTTTATTGTAACAGACCACGATTTGAGCTGGTTTGTGCCTCAAATAGCAGAATTGCCGGAAGGATTTCTTTTAGCGATTGACGAAGAAGGGAATAACGAATTTTCTAATCCGGGATTTATAGAAGACAAAGAAGTGTGGCGAGAGTTATATGGTAATGTGGATATATCTCGTATTAACAAGGTTTATGGGGTAGGGTATGAACGCAAGAGGGATAAAGGATGTGAATTCCAAGATTCGGGCGCGATTGCTCCTTGTATTTCAGATTTCATTTCCGGAGTCGCAGTGGAGTACAAATCAGCGATGGATTTGGAGAGGGAAGCTCTTAATTTTCAAGTGGATGAAAGTGAGTATATCCTAGCTATGCGTTATCTTGGGAAAGGAACTATCCTTGTAATTGTGCATTCTAACTATCGAAGTGCGGATCAAAACAGAGAAGGGCTTGAGATGCTTGTGAGACATCTGCAAAGCCGCACAGGGCTTGAAATTTTGAAATAATACTTGTGGAAGATAAAGAGAATATATGGATACAATAATCTCAATCAATCCAGCCAATAATGAAGTTCTCGGCGAGGTCGCTGTTTCAAGTCAGAAAGAGATTCACGAGAAAGTAGCGCGGGCAAGAAGAGCATTTCCCGGATGGAGCGCGCTTGGAGTTCAAAAGAGGGTGGAATTACTCAAAAAAGTTGTTGATGGATTCTCTCAACGACAAGAAGATTTTGCGCTTTTGACAACGAGAGAAATGGGTATGCCTATTTCTCAAAGCAGAGCTGACGTGAAAGATGCGATCTCTTACTTCCAGTGGTATTTGGAACACGCGGAAAACTATTTGTCTCCGGAAATCACTTATGAGGATGAAAAAAGCATTGATCAGATTTTCTACGAACCAATTGGCGTGGTGGCTGTGATTGTGCCGTGGAATTTTCCTTTATCTAATTTTGTTTGGGGAGCGGGGCAAAATCTTATTGTCGGCAATACGATTGTTTTTAAGGATTCGCAAGAAACTGCTCTGTGCGGAAAACTGATTGAGGAAATTATCGCGCAAGCAGGTTTGCCAGATGGGGTATTTTCGGAAGTATACGGCGGAGGGGATATTGGTAATATGCTTGCTCGCGAAAGTATTGATCTTATCAGTTTTACCGGAAGCACAAAAGTTGGCCATGCTCTGTATAAAGTAGTGGCAGACGCAGAGCGGATGATGAAAATCGTGATGGAATTGGGAGGTTCAGCTCCGGGAATAATCTTTGAAGACGCCAAACTGGATGATGTGCTAGAAACAATGTATGCGAGTCGGTTTACCAATTGCGGCCAGATGTGCGACGCAATGAAACGCTTGTTGGTTCATGAAAGCAGATTTGAAGAAGTAGTGGAGAAACTGAAAAATAAACTCAAATCGGTGAAAGTCGGCAACCCCGAAGAAGAAAGTACGGATATTGGCCCGTTGGTGGCAAGCCGTCAACTTGAGTTACTGGAGGCACAAGTGAAAGACGCTTTAGACAAGAAAGCAGAGATAGTTATTGGAGGGCATCGGCTCGAAAATCTTGGAGGAGCTTTTTACGAGCCAACATTGCTTACGCAGATAACCAAGGATATGAGAGTATGGAAAGAAGAAGTGTTTGGGCCTGTGCTTCCTCTTGTTTCGTTTAAGACCGAAGAAGAAGCTATTGAGCTGGCAAACGATACTGCGTACGGGCTTGGCGCGTATGTGTTCACCTCAAACAAAGAAACCGCTCTGCGAGTTGCATCTCAACTTCAATCTGGAATGGTGAGCATAAACAATATCAGCTATGTAAAGCCATGCAATCCGTTCGGCGGATATAAGAAATCAGGCATTGGCCGAGAACATGGGAAATTCGGATTCCACGAGCTTACGCAGGTGAAAGTAGTTTCTATGGAGAAATGATATGTTCAAAAAATAGTCCACCTATTTTGGTTTTGAGGGGTGTGACGATATTCTTGTGCTATGATGAAGATATGTCATCCTTTTGCTGTTTCAACTATGAGAAAAATTTTCGATTTTTTTAAAGATCGGCCACATCTCAATGTTCTGATTGCTTTTGCGCTGATTGTCGGGGCAGGTTTGGCATTGTCTGGCGCTGTAAAAAAAGAAAAAGTCGCGTTTTCGCAGTTCGAGCTTCGTGCCGATGTCGCGGATGCGGCTGGCATTCATCCTTCCACAACCTTTACCTTAAAGAGTGCGGCGGATATTGATGAGAGCGCAGTTGAGAGATATTTATCCTTGGATCCCGATGTGAAAATAGAGGTTAAGAAGGTTTTGGGAGGTTTTGAGATTAAGCCGAAAGAGAAGCTGCCAGAGAACGCGATTGTAACGTTTAAAATTGACGAGAGTCCTATCTCGGAAAAAACATATAGCTGGGCGTATCAGGTGAAAGCTCCTTTTCAGGTTATCTCAACGCTTCCGCGAGACAAGGGGTCTGGAGTTTCCGTTCCAACTGGCATTGAGATAACGTTTAACCGAGAGAAGCTGATTCATCCGCAGGATTACGTGGAATTTTTTCCCCAAATTCAGGGAAAGTTTGAACAGCACAGAAATGTACTCGTGTTTATTCCCAACCGTCCGTTGGATCCTCAAAAAGTATACACGGTTACCGTGAAAAAGGGGCTGAAGAGTGAAGGTAGTGAAGACGCATTATCTGAAAATCACGTCTTTCAATTTGAAACTGAAGCAGAAAGCCCGAGTTATTCCATGGCGCAGTTTGGCTTCGATAAAACGTTTTGGGAATTTCCTTTGGCAAATGAACCAGCGTTTGCCGTATATGCCTCCAACGTCCCGAACGCTTCTCAATTATCAGTGAATGTAGCTCGTTTTGATACCGTGAACCAATTTGTCGAGTCGTATAAAAGTTCTTTGCGATTCCAAACAAACTGGTCCCGATTTAATCGGTTTGTTCCGTATGAAGCTCCGGACGAAAAGAAAATTTTTGAAAGCAATGTTTCCATGGAAAATCAGTTGGACGTGAAGTTTATTCGAATTCCGCAAAAGTTTGATGAAGGATATTATGTTCTAACGATAACAGTGGATAAAAAACCACATCAGGCGTGGTTTCAGGTCACGAATTTTTCAAACTATGTGGCGGTAAGCGGAAGTCAAAGTTTGATTTGGTTGCGTTCATTGATACGAGGGCAGAGAGAAGCCGATGCCCATGTAAGTTTTGAGGGTCGTGAAATTGGAAAGACAAATGCCGATGGAGTAGCTCAATTTGAAACTCCCGCAGATCTTGTTTCTGCTCGCGATGACGCTTACTCTTATTGGAAGGAGCCCGCATTTTTTTATATCGTCAAAGCGCAGGGCAAGGAATTGGCAATCCCGATTGAATCTCGATATGGAGGGTTTTATAAAATAAATTCTCCTGATCAATGGTGGGATTATCTATCTTTGGATAAGACGGTGTATCAGCCAGATGACACATTGAGGTTTTGGGGCGTGATGAAGCAAAGAAACGGCTCGGACGTGAAAGGGGAAGAAATTACAATGCAACTTTCCACTCCTTTTTGGTACGGCACGTCGAGAGATGACGTAACGGTGTATGCGCAAACAAAGGCAAAGGTAAGCGATTTTTACACGCTCACAGGCGAGATGAATTTTTCCGGATTAAAGCCGGGGTTGTATCAATTGAGCATGAAGAGAGGGGATGAGATTATTGTTTCTGAAAATGTCAGCGTGGAAACGTATGTTGCGCCTGCGTATCGCTTGACGCTAACGCCAGATAAAAATGCGATCTTCGCGGGAGATTCCGTGAATATGAAGGTGCGCGGAGAATTTTTTGACGGCACGCCGGTTTCCAATGGACAAATGAAATACGCGGGGTATTTGAACGGTCCGCTTAGCTCGCGCGTACAACTCGATGAAAATGGAGAAGGAAACTTTACCGTGAAAACCGATTATATCGCAAGCGCGTATTGGCCAAAGTATCTTCGTATAACAGTTTCGCCGGTGTTGGCAGAGGAAGGAGAAATTGCTCAAAGCGTGTCGGTGCTTGTGTTTGGACCGAATATGGATCTGCAAGCAGATCAGCAGGTAGGGAGCAATAGTTCTAAGTTCAATCTGAAATTGCGCGAAGTTACATTAGAGAAGATTCAAGCGGGTCAGCCGTTTTGGGTTCAAAATAATTATTTGGGCGCCGCGGTTGCGAATAACGCGGTGAATGTTGAGGTTAAAGAAGTGATCTTCAAGAAAACGCAGATAGGCACGAGATACGACATTATTAATAAGGCAACGTACCCTATCTACGACTATTCGACCGAGGAACACACCGTACGACAAATGAGTGTAACAACAGACGATAAAGGGGAAACGTCTTTTGAACAGAAGCTCGAAGAAGACAAAACTTATAAAATTATTTTTACGACGCGAGACACGAATGGTCGCGCAGTGGAAGTTCAGCGCTATGCGTTTGGATATTCTCGTTCGCCGTTCTCCGGGTATGATACCTCTGGAGTAGCATTAAAGAATAGAGACGAAGAGAAAAAGCAATACAAGCTTGGAGAGAAAATTTCTCTTCAGCTTCAGGATAACGCTGGCAATGCGGTGGCATCATCTCCTCGCGATTTCCTATTTATAAGAGTGGTAGGTGGAGTGCATTCGTATGAGCTTGCCGATGAGCCAAATTATACCGATACGTTCCAGGATATGTATATCCCGAATGTGAATGTCATTGGGGTTTGGTTTAGCGGCAAGAGATTTCATGACAGTTGGCCGATGAATTTGTCTTTTGAGGCGGAAGAAAAAAGATTACAGATTAACGTAAGCAAAGATAAAGAACGGTATAAGCCGGGAGAAGAAGTGCGGCTGAATATTGAAGTAACCGATCCCAACGGCAATCCCAAAGAAGCTCAAGTGCATATCGGCGCTTTGGATGAAGCGGTTTTTACCTTAAATCCTACAGAAAAAGATATTACAAGCGCGTTATACAATGACGTGTATGTTTCCCTTTTGACGAGATCTTCCCATCTCACTCCATTGGAATCTGGCGCGGAGCTTGGAGGATGTTTCTTGTCGGGGACACAGATTTTGACACCGTTGGGATCCAAATCCATTGAAGACGTGCATGCGGGCGAAACAATTCTCACAAAAGAATCGGAAGATTCAAGCGCATTGGTGGAGGCAAAAGTGGCAAGGGTAACTTCTCATTTGGTGAGGGGATATGTAATTGTGAATGACAAGCTTCGGGTAACCGAAAATCATCGCTTGTATATCAATGGAGAATGGAACAAAGCCGGCCAATTGAAGATCGGCGATATGCTCCAAAATTCCATGGGCAAGCAAGTTGCGGTAACTTCTATCCAAAAAGTGGATGAGTGGGTGAACGTGCATAACTTTGAAGTGGAAGGCAATCATACCTATTTTGCGGATACCTTGTATGTTCATAACGAAGAGAAAGGAGGAGGCGAAGCGCGGGGAGAATTTGAGGATGTCGCGATATATAAATCTATTTTGACGGATTCTGACGGCCGCGCGAATGTTTCCTTTGCGTTACCAGACAATATCACGTCGTGGAGAGTAACATTGCAGGCAGTGAGTAAAGATTGGCTCGCGGGCAAAACAATTGAGTTTGTTCCTGTTGGATTGCCTCTCTTTGTGGAGGCATCGTTGAATCGAACGTATCTGGATGGCGATAAACTTATTATTCGAACGCGAGTATTCGGCACGGAAGAAATTCAATATCCTGTAACCTATCGCGTGGAAAGTGATACGTTGCCTTTCAAGTTGCTCGAAAAATCCGGATCTCGCTCGGAAGAATTTAATCTGGGACAGCTTTCGGTCGGAACTCATCAGATAAAAGTGTCAGCGAATGCGGGAGGGTTCAGCGACGCGATCGTAAAAGAGATAAGAGTGCTCGATAGTTACTTTACTCAAAGTGCGGCTGAATACCATCAAGTGAGTTCTTCGCTTGAAGGAATCAAAGGGAACGAAAAGGGATTTACGCAGTTGATCTTCACTTCGCAAGAAAGAGCAATCTACTATTGGCCGCTTCTTGCTCTTGCTCAAAGCGGTGGAGTAAGAGTGGATCAGGTTTCAAGCCGGTATTTCGGCGGGCTTTTGCTCAAAAAATTCTTTGGCGAAGAACAAGAGGATGAATCTCCTGAATTTCGCGCGTATCAGCCGGGAAGCGGAGGTATTGCCTTGCTTCCTTATAGCGATGAGGATTTGCGAGTGAGCGCTCAATTCGCCGATCTCATGAAAGAAGAGAATATAGATATTTCCCGAGAAATGCTCAAAACCTATTTCACTCAATCGTTGAATGATAGAAAGGCAGATGCCTCTCGAGTAGTTTTGGCTTTGTATGGATTGGCTGCGCTGAAAGAACCGGTGTTGGTGAGTTTGCAACATATCAAGGATGAAAAGGATTTGACTCTTATGGACAAGGCGTATATTGCTCTTGCGCTCGATACGATAGGAGCAAAAGAAGAGGCGCGCGCATATTATCAAGAGCATCTGAAACAAAAACTTGTGAGCAAATCTCCCTATTTTTTTGTGGAGGAATTAAAGTCAGCAGATGAGAATATTATTCTCACTGCGCTTCTCGCTCAATTGGCGGGCAGTCTTCAAGAGCCGGAAGCTGAAGGTTTGGCTTCGTATGTTTTTGAACAGCAGCCCAAAGAGAAGCTCATTAACTTTGAGTTACTTGGATATCTGAAAGCTGTGTTGCCTCGCTTGAAAGGAGAAGATGTGAGTTTTGCCTATCGCACAAAGGATCGCGCGGATTCGCATACTCTGAAAGCAGGCGAAAGCGTGCGGCTCGCGATGGCACCAGAAGAATTGCAAACTTTGCGTTTTGAGAATGTGAGCGGACGAGTTGATGTAGTGAGCAGGTATGACCAAGCGGTTGATCCAGAAGAGCTTGCAATGGATGAATCTTTGCGTGTTACGAGAAGATATGTGGTAAACGGGATGCCAACGACAGAATTCAAAGAAGGAGATATCGTAAAAATTGAATTATCCGATTCATTTGGATTAGGGGCTTTGAAGGGGCGCTATCAAGTTATAGATCATTTGCCCAGTGGGTTGCGAGCGGTAACACGGCTCAACGTTATACAGAGCAAAGAGGGCGATTGCGTGCGATATCCAGCTCGCATTGAAGATCAGACCGTTACCTTTTTAGATTGGAATCCGAAATTCGGATCGTGCTCCGCGCTTTCTTATTATGCGAGAGTGGTGACAAAAGGCGAATATGAGGCGGAACCCGTATTGATTCAGTCCGCAAAAAGTTCCCAAAGTTTGAATGTGTCTGCTCCGGATCGAATAAGCATTCGCGAATGAAAAGAAAAATTGTCATCTTCCAAACTGTTTGTATTGTTGTTTTTGCGGGCATTGCGCTTTCCTTGAGTGGCGCTCATAACGATATTACTCCCAGCAAGAAAGAGGGGTCGGGTGTAACGCATGTATCTGCGTACTTTAAAGAGGCGGGATACATTGAAACTCAAACGGAAAAATTTGAGAATGTGGAAGCTATAGCCGCGCAATATCTTATGGGAGGAGTTGTTCCCCATCATATTCCAACCGCAATTCCCTTGCTTGTTGAATTTTATGCCAAACTGCAAAAAAGCAAACAAGTGGATACTTTTATCATCCTAGGCCCTGACCATTTTGAGAGAGGAGAAGGCGATGTGAGTTTCTCAAAAGCTCCGTTTCTGACGCCATTTGGAAGATTGAAGCCGGATTTAGCATTACTTAATAAACTCGAGGAGCAAACATTTGCCGTTCATGACGAGCTTCCGTTTAACGATCATTCGATCCACTCGCAGATGCTCTTGATCGGTAAATTTTTCCCAAAGGCAACAGTTGTCCCTATTGTATTCCGTTCGAGCAGTACCAATGAGATGGCGGAATCTTTTGGGGAATTTCTTGCTTCGATAGCCACACCAAATACGTTTATTATCGCGAGCGTGGATTTTTCTCATTATCTTCCGGAAGAACAGGCAAGACCTCTTGATGAACAGTCAGCTTATTCGCTCACATTTATGGAGCCAAAGTTAGCAGGACTTGTGGAAGCGGATTCCCCTCAATCTCTTGTGGCGATGATGGCGGCGGTAAAGAGTATGGGAGCGACAAGCAATTTCCCGATGGGAACTTTTAATTCTGCTTCCGTGAGCAATAACAAAGATTCTACGACAGGATATGTGCTGCAGTTTTTTGGCGTTCCCATTATTTGGTAACAAGGGGAACAAAAACAAATCCTTCGAATTTTTGCGTTTCGGTTTCTTTGGGAGATACTTTTTTTATTTTCCATACCGCGTTTTCAATCGGGATAACCATGATGCCGCCAATGACAAGCTGATCAATCAGTTGTTGGGGAATTTCTTTTGCGGCGGCGGAAACCAGAATTTTATCAAATGGAGCTTGGCTTGGATATCCCAATACGTCTGTGGCTTGCAGAATGGCGGCATTTGAAAAATGATATTTTTGGAGATTTTTCTGGCCAAAGCTCACAAGTTCCGGAATAATTTCCATGCCAAAAACTTTTCCTTGATCGCCTGCGATTTGTGCCAGAAGAGCAGTTGTCCAGCCCGAACCCGATCCCATATCAAGAATCTTTTCTCCTTGCGTTGGTCCAAGAAGTTCGAGCATAAAGCCCACGGTGCTGGGTTGGGAGATTGTTTGGCTATGTCCAATGGGAAGGGGATAATCCTCATACGCCTGTTCTTGATATTCAGCCAATACGAAATCTTTGCGGTCAACAGTATGAAAAGCGTCAATGATATGCGGACTTTTCAGGATTCCTTGTTCAGTAAGAAATTTCACAAGCTGTTCCATATAGTTATCCTATCACAGAAGAGGTATGGTGTTCGAGGATAGTTTCATTGACGTATATTAATTTCTATGATATCTTGAGCATAAGAGTTGAGGTCTTTAGAAATCTATAAAAAATTCGCAATCCCGCAACTCCTCATCGGAGTTGTTTTTCTTTCTTATGACGAAAAAACAGCAATTTCTTCAAGAGCATAACAGATTGTCTTCCCGGGCGCTTCAAGCAACCCCCTATTTGCTTTCCCGTTTTAAGGTGGATAAGCCGTCTTTGTTTAAAGATAATAATTGGTCGGTAGATAAGCTTCGGCGGCCATTTATTTTTTGGCTTACTTCTTTTTCAGAGGAAGAGCTCGAAACCATGAAAAAAGAGGGCAGCGAATAAAAGCTCAATCCAAAGAGAGGAAACTATCGAGTAAGAAGAGGAACAAAGGAAATCCTCCGTATGTTGAATGTTCGTTTCGTTATTTGATAACTTTTCCGCGTTAAAGCAAAAAGTTACACGGCATGATATTGACTAAATGTATAATTGTGTTATTATGAGTATGGAAGAGGAGGGAGAAAGTGGAGGAATGAGGAGTTGGGAGATTACTCCTCTTCCGCAGAAAGAAGATCCTGCGCAGGATGAAAAGGGCGAGGATGGAATGCCAGAGAAATTCCATCAGAGCACATTCACAAGCGCATAAAGATAAGATAAGTGAAAAGTTATGAGTGCGAAGAAAGCCGAATGAAACAGACCCGCGAGAAAAGTGTTTGGGGTCTGTTTCATTATGGTAAGATGGAATGCGCAATGCGGTAATTGTTCTCGAAGGGTGCAATTTTTTGCGAAATAAGGTAGGATATGGGGGTATAATTTAAAGCTGTTTTCTTTGTATGGCGCAAGGCGAAGTTATTTTACGATTTGATGACGTTACGTTTGAATACGGACCCAAAAAGCCCATTCTGAATGAGGTAAGTTTTACGGTGCGCCGGGGAGCTAAAATTACGCTGATGGGACAGAATGGAGCTGGCAAAAGCACGATTTTTCAACTGATTTGCGGGCAATTGGAAGCGGAATCCGGAGCTACGCATTTGGCTCCCGGCTTATCGGTTGCCACCGCTAGGCAAGTTATCCCGCGTAATCAGCTTGAGTTGACCGTGAGGGAATTTTTTGAAAAATGTTTCAACAGGAAAATATATGATATTGACCCAAAGATTGATCAAGTTTTGAAGGTGGTAAATCTGGCAGCGCCCAAGGAGAGGTTGGTGAAATCATTTTCGGGCGGCCAACAAGCGCGTTTGCTGCTAGCATCCGCGTTGATTCAAGACCCCGATTTACTTTTGCTAGATGAGCCAACCAATAATCTCGATAAATCCGGCATTGCTCATCTTACCCAGTTTCTTATTGATTATCCCAAAACCTGTATCGTCATTTCCCATGACGCTCAATTCTTAAACGCTTTTACGCAAGGTGTTTTATATTTGGATGTGTTTACTCGAAAGGTTGAGCAATACGTGGGAAACTATCTGGATTTATTGGAGGAAATTGCCGCGCGCATTGAAAAAGAAAATCGCAAAAACGCACAATTGGCAAAGAAGATTCAGGAAAGCAAAGATAAAGCGAACTTCTTCTCCCACAAAGGAGGAAAAATGAGATTGGTGGCAAAAAAAATGAGAGATCGGGTGGAACAGGCGGAAGAAGAAATGGTAGAGGTGCGCAAAGAAGATAAAACAATCCGCAAATTTATAATTCCTGCGCAAGAGGAAATGGCCGGGGAAATCGTAAGTATTCGATCTTTTTCGATTATCAAGGATCATAAAGCAGTGGAATGCGCGGCGAAAATTTCTGTGAGGAAAAATGAACATTTGCTCATCACCGGGCCAAACGGAATCGGCAAAACAACATTGCTAGAATCGTTAGCTTCGGGAATATCCAAGGGAGCTACGATTGCTGCTGGCGTAAGAGTGGGATATTACCGCCAAGATTTTTCCACGCTGAACTTTGAAGATACGGTCTACGAATCTCTTGGCCGCGTATCTCAAGAACAATCAGAAGAAAATCTTCGAGCCGTGGCGGCAGGATTCTTGATCACGTCAGAAATGATGCATTCCAAAATCGGAAGTTTGTCTGAAGGCCAAAAGGGGTTGGTTGCTTTTGCCCGTTTAGTTCTGCAAAAGCCGGGGCTATTGATTTTGGACGAGCCAACAAACCATATCAACTTTCGCCACATTCCGGTGATCGCCGCGGCTCTCAATAGATATGCAGGAGCGATGATTTTAGTAAGTCATGTGCCGGATTTTGTAAAACAAGTTAGGATTGACGAGACATTGGACTTGGAAAAATATATATCCTGAATAGAACGGTATTGAACCAGTGGGAATGATATGTGTTCTTCCAAGTTCTATTTGGATCGTTTTTGATAAAAAAGAGCCGGCAAGCGAATCGCAAGCCGGCTTTTTGTTTACTGACGATCGGAAAGGCATATATCCGATAGCGCGGCAAGGCCGGCTAGAAGGATCAGTTGCTGGACAGCGGTGTCTACGTTATGCGGCTGAAGCTGATTCCTTAATGAGGAGAATGTTCCTCGGCATCTAAGCCGCAGGCATTACCCGGACAAATCAGACATAGGCCGCCTGAATTTTTTGTGACTCCGTGTCTATCAACCTATTGAGCGCATCTAAGAGGCGGCTCAATTGAAATGAGTTGGGTCTTTACATGCTTACTTTTGTGGTAATATAAAACAATATGGATTTGCGGAAACTTAAAACATGGATTTTGGTATATGTGATTATCGGATTGATTGGCGTAATAGGGATGCCTTCCTCTCTATCAGCTCAAGGATCGGCGGATCTCCATGCGCAAATTAATAATTTGCTTTTGCAGCTTGGAAAACTTCAGCAGCAACTTATTGCTTTTCAATCTGGACAGCAGATGAATGGTTTGCCGAATCGTATTCCGCAAGGGTTTGTATTTGCAAGCGATTTGGCGGAAGGAACAACCTCGACAGAGGTGAAATATCTTCAGATCGCGCTGAATATGGATACTGCAACACAAGTAGCGGTTGAAGGATTTGGCGCGCCGGGGAATGAAAGCTCCTATTTTGGCAATCGCACGAAAGCAGGGCTTATCCGCTTTCAGCAGAAATACGCTTCGGAAATTTTAACTCCTCAAGGAAAAACGCTGGCAACGGGAGTATTCGATGAGTTTACGAAAGCAAAGCTCAACAGAATTCTTGCAGGGATCCCGGCAGGTTCTCCATCAGCCGTGGCTTCACCCTCTGTCTCGCCAACTGCGGGCGTATTGATTGCGTTGGCTCCAGATACTCCCATGGGCGGCACGATCGCAAGCGGTACTCGAAGCATATTTACAAAATTCACGATGACTGCTCTCGAGAGAGAGGCAAGGATCATTTCTCTGACGATATCGCATTCTGGCTTGAGCACGAACGAGGACGTTGAAAATATTCAACTTCTCGATGAAAATGGAATTCCTCTGGGCAACAATGTTTCTTTGAATGCGAATGCAAAAGCAACAATGATATTCTTGCCTGCGTTGCGTGTTCCTGTTGGCGCAAAGCGGACTTTTTCTATTCAGGCGGATATTCCTTCTGGCGTAACTACCGGCAAAACTGTGGTGTTGGGGATTCAGGAAACAGTGGATATTCAGGCAGAGAATATGAGTGTGCAAGGGATGTTTCCTTTGCAAGGGAAAAGTTTTTCCGTTCTTCAGATGGGTGTTGCGAGTATGCAAGTTCGGGAGGACGATCCCATTTTTGATGTTGCTCCAAATGTGGGCAGAAAAGAAGCGTTTCTGAATCAATTTGCGGTTATGACAGGAGATGAAGAAGCGGTTGTGATTGATCGGATAACCGCTTTGCATGCAGGTTCAAGTTTTTTGTCAGAGAGTAAAAATCTTAAACTCTATGATCTGACAAACAAAAAGCTTATCAAGACAGTTTCTTTTTGGTCAGCTGATGGAAGGGTAATATGGGATAACTTGAAGATTGTCTTAAAGCGTGGAGAAACAAGGAGATTCAGAATTCTTGCCGATGTTGCCGGAGGCGCGGGACGCACGTTGAACGCTGATATTACCGATGGCGATAATGTGCTGATTGCCGCGAGAGGGCTCCAATACGGCTTTTCTCCATCCGTTGTTGCGGTTGGAAATTGGGACGGCAAAGGAAGAAGCGATCAGCATATTCGGGAAGGATTGCTGACGATTAAGATGAGTGATAAAACTCCGAATGCCCATTCCATCAATCCGGGCAAAGACTATATTTTGGCAAGCTTTGATTTTATTGTTCGCGGGGAACCCGTACGCGTGAAATCCTTACAGGTTTCATTTGATTGGAGCGAAGGAGTTTTGCCCGCGCATATTCGCGATATTCGGCTCGTAGATTCTAATGGGAGGACGATTGCCGGCCCCCAAGATGCCAAGGCCCAAATATACGCGTCTGATGAATATACATACGAAGGGAAAGCGGTGTTTACGATTCCTTTTGAAATTCCGGTGGGTACGAAAACCTATTCGATCGTGGGAAATGTTTCTCCGAATGCTCCTGCGGGCGGAAACGTAACAGTTGGCATTGTAAATCCCGCAAGCGATATCGCTGCGCAAGGAGTTGCAAGCGGCGATATGATCGAGCCGCAACCCGCAGGAAGAGAAGTAAGAGGAAATAGACAATCTTTCTAAAGATTTTTCTCTATGACTGTTATCGAGTTTTGTTGTTTGGTATAATAAATAAATATCTTTTTGATAGAAAGGTAAAAAGGTCGGGGTTATAACAGATGATTATATTTTGGAGTATGATGAACAAAATTCATTTTGTTACATTCTTGCTGATAATCGTCGGCGGGTTGAACTGGTTGCTCGTAGGATTGTTTGGTTGGGACCTTGGCATGAAGTTTTTCGGCGGCCAGGACACGACAATTTCTAAAGTTATCTACATTGTGGTCGGACTTTCAGCTGTCTATGAGGTTGTCATGCACAAGCAGATTTGCAAGTTATGCTCGGCAATGATGGGAAAGAAATCAGGAATGTAAATATTTTGTCAGGAAGCGGAAGGGCGGCTGCGCGCGCAGCCGCCCTTATTTTTTGTTGAAAAATCGTCCGCAGAACGAATTTGTCGGAGGGTGTCCTCTTAAATTGACGATTTACGTATGTTTGGTAAGGTAAATATCAAGCGCGTAGGAAATATGGATAACCCTTTCTTTGAATTACGAAACCAGCACATACAAGGGTTTGAGAACACGGATATGTTTCTGCTGAAAAATTCCTGGCGCTCCCCCTATCACCTTACGGTGAGGGGCTCGCGCCAGTCGCGCTCCCAACGCTCTCAAAACCTTGTATGCGCTGGTTTCGTAATTCAAAGTCTCTAATAAAATCAAGGAGTATAAAAGATATAACAAGTTAACGCTATAACGTATGAGCAAATATAATTTTTACAAATATAGCGCTTACACGCTTACGGTTGTTCTTGTGGTCGTTGTGAGTTATATTGCGTTTTTCGAACTAAAGCAAGAAGTCGAGGCTCGCTTTGAAGATTCCTGGGGAGAAGGAGAAACACAACCGGGAGAGCCGTGGTATATACCGGAGTCATTTGTGAGAACTGAAAAGCAAACTGACAATGGTGTCCGATTTGCTGATGTAAATGGCGATGGGCTTCCCGATCTTCTCTATGGACCTCCGGGAGGCGGCTCGGAGCTCTATCTCAATAACGGCTCGGGATGGACCTCTACAGGAAAAGGAGGGCCATTTGGTTTTTACAAAAGTGATCATCGAATGGCAGACGTAAATGGCGATGGGTTAATCGATATTCTTCGAGCGGAATACGATGGAACTACTTTTTTTAACTCCGTAAACCTTAATACTGGATTAAATTCATGGGTAGAGGATAAAAGTTGGGTTATTCCTGTACCATTTGTCGCTTCTGGGGACGACAATGGAGTGCAGCTTGTTGATGTAAACGGCGATGGGTTGGTTGATGTTTTATGGTCTTTGCAACAAATTGGAGGCAATCCTGCTCATAATGAAGTATATCTGAACAACGGGACTGGCTGGGTAACTGTGCCATAACATGAAGAATATATTGTTTCTCGCAATTGCATGCGGGTTTTTATTGGCTCTGCCGATCGAAAGAGCTTCGGCGCAGACAGAGGATTCTCCTGCTCTTCCTCTTTATGCTCCTAAGGATAATCCCTGGGCTAACCTGCACGGATTTGACGATCTATTTAGTAACGACATTTTTACTGGGGAAATGCGTTTTGAAGTTCCTTTTCCGCTTCTTCCAGGTAGAAACAATGTTACTCCAGAACTTATGCTTACCTATTCTAGCTTTAAAAAGGATTTTCTTTCACCTTATGGTTATGGATGGGATTTAAGCGTGAGTAGTATATTCCGTACATCAAGAAAGGGCGTGAGCGCCATGTACGTCAACAATGAATTTGGCGCGCGTATTGCGGGAACATACAATGAACTTACGCTTGTGGACGCGTCAAGCGGTTTATACATGGGAAAGTTTGGGAACGATTTTACTAAATATTTTTTTGAAGGCAATCAATGGCGCGTACAGGATACCAAAGGGGTTACATACTATTTTGGTGCGGTAGATTCCTCTCGTCAGGATGATCCGCACGACACTTCCCGCGTGTTTCAATGGATGCTCACAAAGAGAGAGGATTCAAATGGCAATAAAATTGAGTACACGTATTTCAAAGATCAAGGCCAAATATATCTCGATGCGATAGAGTATGTTTTCAATGACATGCAGAGTTTGTACCGTGTTGATTTTGAGTATATGACCAAATCAAACTCGGCTAAAAGTTATCAAACTGGATTCGCTGTTGCCACGAATTTCCTGCTCTGACATATTAAATTGCAAAAATTTGAAGGAAGTTGGACAACCATGCGCCAGTATGAATTGTCATACGATAACCGAAACGCGGCGACATCACAGCTTATAGAAATCACAACGCAAGCAGGCGCTACAACGCTTCGACCTCTCCAATTTACTTATTACGCTCAATGACCGGAAATAAATCTCCTAAAGACAATCAATAATATGGTTGGCGCAGAGGTAGAAGTGGGATATTTGCCATCTCATGTATATCGCGATAGCGCAGGATTGCCAAATAAATTACCTTTTGTTATCCAGATGTTGCATAAGATTACATATAAGGATCTCGTTTTCAATACGACATCAACCAAAAGCTTTGAATATCATCAACCCCATTACTTTTATGATTCGGCGAATGTATTTACGCGCGAATATGCGGGATTTCATGAGGTAATCGTGGAGGACGATTCTGCCATTACAAAAACATACTTTCATCAAAGCGAGTTGGCGAGCGATAATTCTCAAAGTTCATCCCAAGGCGAATTTGAAGACCATATCAGCAAAAAGGGAATGGCGTACCGCCATGAATGGTATGACAAAGCAAATCAGTTGCAGAAATCGCAAATCATTAAGTGGGGCAAGCGAGATCTAGGCAATGGCCGTTTTTTGATAACAAGAGATCGAATCACGAAACTTGATTGGGATGAAAATGCTACGCATAGAGATAGCGCAGAAGAATTTGCGTATGATTTATACGGAAATGTAGTCGAGGAGATTGAATGGGGAGAAGTAATTGCAGACACGAACACTGGAACTTTCATAGATACAGGAAGCGATAGAAGGACAACGCGGATCGGTTATGCGTTGAACGCGGCGGTAAATATAGTATCTCTTGCGCAATCACAAGAATTATTGGACCAAACTGGCTCAAGGCTCCATGAGAATCGGTTTTACTACGACAATCTCGGGTTGGGAAGCGTAACCAAGGGTAACCTCACCAAACAAGAGACGTGGCAGACAGGGATTTCATATATTGATATTGAGCGAACATACAACAGTTTAGGATTGGTAATTCAGGAGAAAGACCCCAGAGATAATACGATTACTTACACTTATGATGCCTTCAACCTGTATCCGGCAGCTATCACTAATGCCAAGGGGCATGTCGCCATGTATGAATATGATTATGCCACAGGAAAAGTAACAAAAACTACAGACTCCAATAATAGGGTATATGAAACTACCTACGACGGCTTTGGCAGAATAACAGAAGAGAGAGTACCCGACCCTTCTTCCTCGGGAACGCTTGTCGCCAAAAAAACCTCTACCTACAGGGACACAAGCATCCCGCGCAGTATCCAGCAGATCCACTACATAGATTCCACCAATGCCGTAAACACCTTCATCTATTATGATGGATTCGATCGCAAGATTCAGGAGAGAAAAGAAACAGAAGAGAAGAATATCTTCAAGGTGAAAGATTTTGTGTACAATTCCCTCGGCTTGATTGAAAAAGAATCCTTGCCTTACTTTGATGCGGGCGGGGGTTGGACTTCGAGGAAGGCAGACGAATATCTGTACGCAACCTTCAGTTATGACGCTTTGAAGCGTGCGAAAACCGTGCAAAACAGTGTGGGAGTGACCACAAACACCTACGACCAATGGAAGACAGTAACCATAGACGCAGAAGATCATATCAAGGGATTGATCAAAGATGCGCATGATCAATTAGCACAAGTTGAAGAATATGAAGGTGGAGATATCTATACTACGACATACGCATACAACGGGCTTGGCAATGTAGTAAGAATGGCAGACAGCGCGGGCAATGTGCGCAATTTCTCGTATGATGGGCTGGGACGAAGAATTAGGGCGGAGGATTTGCATGCTCCCGCGGATACGATATTTGGCGTATGGACATATATATATGATCCAGCGGGTAACCTTTCACAAAGCGTGAATCCCAAAGGGCAAAAAGTGAAGTACACGTATGACGAATTGAACCGTTTGCTTAGCGAGGATTTTATGTCGGCGGCGGGAATCGAGCGTACCAATGTCTATGATATGGGTACCGATGGAATCGGGCGGCTTGCCTTGGTAACGGCTCCCGGAGTGAAAACGATGTACGAATATAATGGGCGGGGTGAGATTATTGCAGAAAAACGGACTGTTAATAACATAGAATATGTAACGTCAAATCAATATGATCGGCAGGGCAACACGACCAGCATTTTGTATCCTGATGGCGCCCAAGCGCGTTACGAGTATAATGCGGGGGGATTGCTCGAAAAAGTTGCCAAGAAAGAAAAAGAAGCGGGGCGCGTGTACACGTTGAAGGGAATGGCATTTGAAGATGTCAACGGAGACGGCATCTGGAATAGCGGGACCGAACCGGGGCTTCCTTCATGGGAAGTGAGCTTGAAATATCCTGATGGAAAACAGCTTGCGGAAGTTACGAACACAGATGGGTATTTTGAATTTATTTATGATATTGTTCCCGGAACTTATCTGCTTTGCGAGCAAGTGAAACTTGGATGGACGCAGGTATTTCCAAAAACCGCCAATAAATGCCATTCTGTCTCCGTCAAAAACGCCGATGCCGCGCGCAACTTTGGAAATCAAAAAAGCGGAACAGAACAGCAAAGCTACTCGATTAAGGGAAGAGTGTATGAAGATAAAAATCAGGACGGCGAAAAGAACGAAGGAGATGCGGATTTGAACTACCAAATTTTGGAACTTAAAGATGGAAACGGAAAGATTCTCAAAGCAACGGCGACGGATGCAAACGGACTATATGAATTTGTGGGATTGTTTTCTGGTTCATATAGGGTGTGCGTGGAAGCGCGGGAAGGATGGAAAAGAACACAGCCCAAAACTTCGAGCGGTTGCCATGAACTTTCAATTTTGCAAACCAGCGAAAGCCGTAATTTCGGATTATATAACGCGACTGTGGATGGCTTTATTGAAGTGATACGCGATATTGATTACAGCCCCACGGATAAAATGGTATCTGTTGTGTTTGGCAATGGAGTGACAACAGAGTATGAATACGACAATGCAAAGCTCTATCGTCTTTCCCGATTGCGCACGCAAAATTCTTCGGTTGACCTGCAGAACATTTCTTATGAATATGACAAAGTGGGGAATATCATGCGAATGAGGGATTCTTCCCGGACCAATGCGGCAAAGAACGCGGATTACGCCTATGATGAGCTTTATCGGCTGCAAAGCGCTATTGTTTCCAATGCGGCGCAGGGAAATAATTATACGGAAACCTATTCGTATGACCGCATCGGCAATCTCAAGGAAAAGTCAGGCACAGGCATGTACCGGTACGAAGGAAATATCAGCACTTCGTATGCAAATCCGCATGCGGCTACGGCGGTTGGAGGTGTTGAATACGCGTATGACGCAAACGGGAACCTGCTGTCAGACGGGCAGCAAACATATTTCTGGAATTACCAGAATCGGCTGACAAGAATTGCAAAGAATGGGATTACGCATAACTATCAATATGATCACGAGGGAAATCGGATAGTGGCGAGCGAGGGGAACAGCCAGACTATCTATCCCAATAAGTTGTATAATGTGGAGGGAAGCAAGATTACCAAGCATATTTTTGCCAATGGTTCTGCCGTTGCCGCGGTTGAGAAGAACGGGTACAAGGTTTCCACTCATTATCTTCACAATGATCACTTGGACGGATCGAGCGTGGTGTCTGATGCAAAGGGAGCAATCGAGCAGTTGTTGGATTACTATCCTTTTGGCTCTATCCGTCTTGACGAGAAATCTTCCGCATTCGACGAGCAACGCAAATTCACCGGCCACGAATACGACACAGAAACCAATCTTCACTACGCGGGGCAAAGGTATTATGATCAGGATGTGGGGAGGTTTGTGAGCGAAAATGCGGTTGCGTTGAACCCGCCACGTAAAGAATTTCAAGGTGCTCTTCAGAGTCCGTAGCTTCTCAAGTATCACAGTTCTGCTGGCAGTACTTGTCTTCGATACAGTACATTGCTTGAGGAAGAAATAAGACGGGCTTTCCCCCGCTTGTTTTATTTTTTTTGTCTTGTTTTCAA
>Ga0209542_10002434_pt1 | contig 41642 bp, 50 predicted proteins | sample RifCSPhighO2_01_FD_184028 | JGI IMG/M metagenome (GOLD analysis project Ga0209542, IMG submission 184028) | Soil microbial communities from Rifle, Colorado - Rifle CSP2_plank highO2_0.1 (SPAdes) (version 2) | ecosystem: Environmental > Terrestrial > Deep subsurface > Rock core/Sediment ... | reverse complement strand
GATTTTGGGTCGGGCACCTGCTCCGTAAGCGCCAATCTCGATAAAATTACTGCCATCTCCTTTTCCGGTAATCGTTAATTGCTGGTTCCAGGCACTACCGCGCTTGAGAAGTACCCTCTGACCGGCCAAAAGAGTTCGAGAATTGACATTTGTAAAATCCGCCCAAGGCGCGGTAGGGGACAAACCGTTGTTGGCATTATTTCCGGAAGTATCAATATAGTATGTTGTTTGAGAATTAACTCCGCTTATCGCCAAATCCGCTGATTGGACCGATTGTCCGGATCCGTCCGTTAGGGTCGCAGTAAATCTGTAAGGTCCACCGGCTTCAGCCTGCCAGGAAGTTGACGCTCCGGCTACTAACAAGTTAACTGTTCCGGTCTGTATAGCGGCACCATTTACTTGAAAGTTGACAGTTTTGCCAATACATTCTCCTTTGGCTTTAACCGACAAAATCATCAGATCTCCTGCTGATGCTTCGGACTTACTCCAACTCGCGTTAAGTAAAGTACAAGCCCCATAATTTTTTACTAAAGCAAGAACTGACCTTGATGATGCAAAAAACATCAATAAGCCCAATAAGAAAGTTAGAGCGAAAGCAAATTTTTTAGTCATATTTTTAAATTCCAAAGTTGTTCAACCATATCACATAATCTAGGCCGTCAACAAGACCGTTTCTATTGAAATCTCCTTTACTTGGTCCAGATGCTGTATTTGTATTGTAATTAATTAGCCAAATAACATAATCTAGGCCGTCAACAATTCTATCTCCGTTTGCATCCCCAGGCAATCCCCCTTGGGAAAAATCTCCAATTTTAATTGCCGTATCTGTGATTGTTGAAGTGTACGAATTCAAATCGAGTATGATGTTTCCGGAGGTATTTGAAATAGCTGTTGAAGTATGTTTCGTGAGCGACCCCACTGTCGTAAAATCCCACCATTCAACAGGAAAGGCGGTATTTGACTGGAATCCGCTCAAAGTTACTGTTCCATTCAGCTGGCCGGTGACTGAATTGTTGACTACATTATTCCAAGTATGGTTTTTGTTCTGTATCCACATCACTGCGTGGGTTGCAGCTTGACCCTTACTGTCTTTCTGGCCAAAGACTCTGACATTACTGGCCGAGATAGTGGGAGCGGCAGCTTGATATTTACCATTACTGATAGTAACGCCCGTCATATAGTCCCTGAACGGTTTGTATTGGAAACGCAAATTATTCTGGTTCATGGCCCCGTCCCACCAGTAAAGCTCATATGCTGCGTATTCGTTTAAGCCTGCCCAGACAAAGTTGTGCAACCAAACTCCATATTTATCCTGATAAACGGCAGCCAGCTCTGAAGCATTCCATGAACTGTTGTCGGTCAGTCCTCCTTCTCCTCTGACCATCGGCATTGTCCGAGAGGCAGTTAACATCCCTCTGGCGCTTTTGGCATATTGATAATGATAGTCGGCAGTATCATTGGTCAGATAGTTCCACTGCGACCCGCTTAACCAGCCGGTATTGCTGCTGGCATTGGAATCCGGTGACTGGTAGGCGTGGTAATCCGCATATTCAACCTTCGTTGCCGGATCGTTAAAAAAGTTAGAGTCAAAGTCCGACCAATATGAGGTATTGGCCATATGTTTGTTGGGATCAATCGCAAGCATAACTTCAGCCAGATCTTGAGCATTATCATTATGGCTGTCGTTGCCCGGAGGACCTTCGTTAGTCAGTTCCCAGGAGTGAACGTTTGTAACATAACCCCAGCGGGCTGTAAGGTAGCGCCAGTAGTACTCCTGCAGCCGACGGACCTTGGTATTTCGACCGATAGCGGCATTAGGACTAAGAGAGAGAAAATTATCATCCTGACAGTCGTTGGGATTAAAGATCCCGGTTGCCAGGGTAATACAACGGACAACTCCATCCCGCATGTCAGATATAACCAGTTTAAGATAAAGATCGTCTTGCTTGGCAAGGTCCATTACCCGGTCGTACTTTTGCGAGGCAACTTCGTCATAATAGTTTTGGTAGTTTACCTTAGGTTTAAATACCAGGTTGGGGGCTAAACCTAAAGACAAATCATCTATAGTTGCCTGAGTAGAGGCATTTTTTACTACACCGATATATACCTCATCAAGGTAAGCCACCCCAGAGCCCGCGTTTTGCATCCTAATTGCCAAGCCATCCATATTTCTGCGGGTTGTATTGGTAAATTGCTGTTCATATACCTTCCAGTCGGTATCGTTACCGGTGAAGGCAATAGCCGTGTTTCCGGGGATTTGTACAACAAGTCCGTTTCCGGCAGTACCGGTGACATTGGTCAGCCTTGCCCGAAGTCTTAATTTATAGGTAGTATTGTTGTCCAGACTGGAATTGTGGTACTGGCCTCCGCCGGGTTGAATAACACTCTGACCATTGGCCAAACTCACTGAAAAATCTCCTAAGCCGTATTTTTGGGCGTTTGTGCGATAGTTTATAGCCCCGGCCCAGGCGTCCCATCCGTGGTTATACACTCCCTGGCCCCAGATAATGGCCTGGTCCATCCAAATCCTGACAAAATTGACTCCGTTTTGTTTGTAATTAGCATAGGTACTTCTAAGTGTTGCAATATCCCCGTCGGAGTTGGATGCATGTCCCACTCCGATAAAGGGAGTGCCGTCGGTATATTCAAAATAGCGTTTGTCTGTTTGGCTGACTTTAACAAATCCGTGATTCCCGGCTTGAGCTGAGGTTACCGTAAAGGAGTAATTAGCGGATTGGATAAATCGGGTGCAGCCAACGCCGTCTCTGGCTTCAATATGAAACGTCCAATTACCGGTTTGTTGTGGCGCAAACCGGATCATCCAAACCGGATCTATCCCCGAGGGATGATAAAAGTCAGATGCTTCTACAAAATTATACGGCGTATACAAAAATGCCGGCTGACGAAGAATAGTCGTTCCATTTTGGAAAACCCCGTCAACCGATATTCCCACTTCCGAAGGTAATTTCCCGACTCCGGAAACCGGATATGTTTGTTTAGTGTCACACGGCCATTGTAAATTTTTGGCGACAGTTCCCAAAACATTAAATGTTACCTCAAACTTCTCGTATAAAGGTACTGTTTGAACCGATTGGGAAACATTAGTTATTGCCAATCCTGTCTGAGCCAATACGTTATGCTCCAAAGCCATTGCTCCCAGCCAGATCACTGCTACCAATCCCAAACAAATCTTAAACCTAAAGTGCATCTTTTTGATTCTAGTACACCATTTTTCCCCTGTCTATACCCACCCTCGCTCGAGGGTATTAACGGAGCCTCCGGTTCTGTTGAACGCGGAGTTCGTGCTTACTGTGAATATATCGAAACTGATGATAACTCAAAACTTGGAAGATGGGCTGACGCTCAAGAGCAAGCTCTACAAGAAGGGATTAGTCAGGCTGAATTCAATAGGGCCACTCATGAAGCTGCTTTAAGACAATTACTTAAACACCTTTGATGATTTTTATATATTAGTTATGTCGCTATTCTGGATGCCAGCTTGGATTATCTTCTGATTGCTCGTCTGGATAAAAACTGGCTCCACCTTGTGTATGACTCTCTTTTCCCTGTCTATCCATACTCGACATTGGTCCACCATCAGGCTTAACGAATCCATCAGTCGTTTTATCTTTATATGAAAGGTCACTACGACTTACTGTTTTAAATGGAGTAGTAGTAAGTTCTAAAACTCTCTCTTTTGCTCCAGGCATACCCTTAAGAGATTGTGATGTATTCTTATCCTTAGTGTATAGAAGCTTTAACTTTCTTGACAATTTTCCTGGCTGATTCAAGGGCATCTTTTGCCACTTTTTCATTATTTAAATTAATGTCCAACATATCAGGATATCTTGACTCAAAATAATAGTCAGTTAAAACGTTTAAGTATTTGATCATCTCATTAGATAATTCCAAACCCTGCCTCACACAAATTTCAGAAAGATTAACAAGGTTGTGTGTTTTTGCTGGAATAGTTTCTTTTAAATATAAATAGCCTTTTAAGATAAGTTCGGCTGCTTGCTGAGAAAGAAAGCAAACCAAGGCGTAATTTCCGTCAATCAAATTGTCAGAGGCCCATTTCAAATTATTATCAGCTTTATTAAACCACAATTTATACTCGTCAGATTGCATAAATAGTTTTTCCTTTTATTATCTGCCTTATAAAAAAACTGTTGTTTTTTAATCGATCATTAAAACTTTTTTCGGAAAAAATGTGTATATCAGGTTCCCTTTTCCAATCATAACCCATACTCCAAAGTTTTCTGAAAACTAAAGCTCTCTGGCCTATTTTTGGAGTTTTTAACTGAAGTACGGCCAAATCAAAATCACTGTTTTTGTCGTTGTCGCCACGAACATGTGACCCAAAAAGAATAATTTTTTTTGGTTTAAGGGTTTCTGTGATAGCTTTAACAACTAAGTCTATGTCTGTCATACTCCAAATTTTATCACATCCACTCCTTGCCGAGCTAGTATAACAAAGTGTACTTGAATTTTCCCTTTGCCATTTCCCAAATGGTGCTCTACATATATCCAAATTCGAACGTATTTCAAAGGATCGGCGGTTGCCGCCAAACAACCGCCGCACTATCTGTAGCTCGGCCTGACGGCCTCGCTTATTTTTTCTGCGCGCGATTTTGTGCTCGCCTACGGCGAGCAAAAAACCATACGAGAGCAAACCACTAGTATTTTAACCGAAAAAGGAGATTATTGAAAGCTGGGGACATCAAAAACCTTTTTTCTTCATTGTGTGAACTTGAAAGTTGAAACTGCTTCGTTAAATATTTTTTCGTAGTCACCTATATTTTTAGAGTCCTGAGTGTAAAATCCGATTATGTATGTTTTTCCTTGCTGCGCTAAAACCAAATTAACGGAATATACACTTCCTGCAATTCCACCATAGCCACTTTTCTTAGTAGCATTAGCTCCGTCAATCAGTACATTCCCTACAACTTCTCCATCTTGTGATGCTAATACTTTTTCAAAAGCGTTTGTTCCCACCTGAATGTTCATACGAGCTTGGCCATTTTCAAACGCGACAGTTTCAAGTACTTCAGGTGTTGCTGGTGATTGATTAGCATCAGACAGAAGTTTCCAAATTGATGTGTCTATAGAAAAATTCCTACCAGTATAAATATTATTACTACTGGACAGGTACCCCTTAAAATGCACTAAGTTTCTATATAATCAGAAACCGCGTTTAGGGGGTGATTATTTTGCCAAAACCTGTTATTGCCAAAGAAGTCAAAGAAGAGATCCTGGCTAAGGTCAAGACCGGGGAGCCGGTCTTAGCTCTAGCTAAAGCGTATGGGGTGTCGGACAAGAGCATTTACAACTGGCTGGATGGAAGTACCACCAGGAAAGTCAGCTGGTTGGAGTACGCCAAGCTGAAAAAGGAGAACCAACAGCTCAAGGAAATTATCGGGATATTGTCTCTGGAGGTGGAGAAGTCAAAAAAAAAGACAGGTCGGTAAAACCGTCCAGGCTAAACTGCCCCAGGTAAGCAGGTCTCTCATCTCCAAGTCGTTGGGCATCGGAAAAAGGAATCTGTATTATCACAACACCCGGCAGCAGGACCGAGACGAGGCTCTCAAAGAGCAAATTCTCAAGGTTCTGGAAACCAACCCCGCTTATGGGCACAGAAGAATGGCCTTGGCTCTATCAATCGGCAAGAAAAGAGCCAGACGGGTGATGAAGCTGTACGGTATCAAGCCTTACAAACGGATGGCCAGATGGACTAAAAAGAAAGATTACGGCCAACCCCCTTCCGGAATCCCCAACCTCATCAAGGGCTCCTGCCCAATTAAGCCTAACATCTACTTTGCCGGGGACTTTACCCGGCTTATCTGGAATCAAAGAATCGTATATCTGGCTACATATATGGATCTGTTTACTCGGGAAATTGTAGGCTGGAGTATCGCGACTATCCACACTACTGAGTTGGTGGCAGAGGCTTTATTAGATGCCATTCATACCGTGGGCGAGCCGCTGATTGCCCACACCGATCAAGGCAGTGAATACAACGCCCGGGAGTACATCAAGTTAGTGACCAGCTGGGGAATTAAAATCAGCATGAGTGCCAAAGCTTCCCCCTGGGAGAATGCTTACCAGGAGTCCTTCTACGACAATTTCAAAACTGATCTCGGCCTTGAGTTTGAGAGATTTGAGACGGTGGGTGAATTTGTGGAAGCCATCCACCAAACCATTAGTTACTACAATCACCGCCGGATCCACACCAAACTCAGAATGCCACCAGCCAAGTTCAAAGCCAAGTTTCTAAACCTGCCCGTTTAGAAACCTTGTGCAACAAAAGGGGTACTTGACAAGTTAAAAGAATTTGCCTCAAGAGAAAAGCTAGACATAGTTGATTTTCTAATAGAGAAACAATCAGCTAAAGCTACTGGAAGAAAAGTGTTTGGCAGTTTAATTGAAAGAATAGAAAAAGGCGAGATTCAAGGAGTCGTTGCATGGAATCCCGATCGTTTAGCCAGAAACTCCATAGATGGAGGAAAGATTATCTACTTGATTGATGAAGGAAAATTAAAAGATTTGAAATTTCCAACTCATTGGTTTGACAATACTCCACAAGGGAAATTTATGCTTTCAATTTCATTTGGACAGAGCAAATATTATGTAGATAATCTTTCAGAAAACGTCAAAAGAGGTTTGCATTTTAAAGCCATGCAGGGTGAGTGGCCTGGATTTGCTCCATTTGGCTATGTTAATGACCGAAATACTCGATCCTTAAAGATTGTGCCTGAACAAGCAAAACTAGTAAAAACTGTTTTTAGTAAGTTTGCTGATAGTAAATTTACCTCTTTGAGAGAAGTTAGAAATTATTTGTTCAGGCACGGAGTAAAAAGAAAAGATGACAGGCCACCCCACTACAATCAAATTCGTGACATGTTGACTCGCAATCTTTATTACGGAATTTTTACCTATGCTGGTGAAACTTACGAGGGAAAGCATGAGCCGATTATTTCAAAGAAATTATTCGACCAAGCACAAGAGATAATGGCTAAAAAATACAATCGTAAACCTCAAAAGCACGAATTTGATTTTACTGGCTTTATAAAATGCAAGAATTGCGATTCATTCATTACGGCTGAGAGTCACAAAAAATATTACAAAACGACCAACCGGGAAGCGATCTATGTTTACTATCGTTGCGTCAAGAAAAAGGGAGTTTGCTGTCAGCCTTATGTCACAAAAGATGATGTTGAATCGCAATTAAGGGAAATTGTAGCAAGCGTCGCATTGTCTGAAGTTTGGGTCAAGAAAATGCTTCAACTTTTAAAGAAAGATGAAATCAAAGAAAAAAGTGAGATTAAAATTGAGCTTGCTCGCTCAACAATTTCCCTTGAAGCAGTTGAAAAGAAGCTAGACAAATTACTTGAATCATATCTTGAAGAAATAGTTGACACCGAAGGCTATCAGTCTAAAAAAGACCAACTGCTTCAGCAGAAAACAATTTTAAAAGAAAAAATTACTGAAATTAAGGTCAAAGGAAGTAACTGGCTCGAACCCATGAGAGAATTCGTAAATTGCGCCTTACAGGCGCAAAAAATCGCGCGCGAAAAAAATAATTGCCATGATTTGTCAATCATGGCAAAAAAAGTCGGCTCGAACTATTCTTTATTTAATCGGCGGCTCTCGGCGGACTTGGATTTTCCCTTTGCAGCGCTGTCTGCGGAGGTGCCCTACGTTCCTCAGGGTAAAGGCGCAGCCAGCGCTGCCCCCACTTCCGACTCGATTTCCTTATTGGTGCACTCGGAGAGACTCGAACTCTCACGCCCTTACGGGCATAGCTCCTCAAGCTATCGCGTATGCCAATTCCGCCACGAGTGCAAATTTAGCTATCAGCTTTCTGCTTTTAGCTTTCTGATCAAACCGTTTAACAATTTGCCTACGGTATCTGTTTGATTTAATGTTTTTTCTATGCCAATTTTATATTCATATTCAATAAATTTTAAAAGAGCAACTACTTCATATAATGATTTTTTGGAAATATACAAAAACCTTAAAAATTCTTTGTCGCTTTCCGATCCTGAGCCTTCTGCAATATTTAATAAAATTGACGTAACTGCACGTCTAATTTGATCCGATAAACCATTTCTTTCAAAAGTTGGTAATTCTTTTGAAATCCCATAACAAAGCTTACTTAAAAGCATAGATTCTTGCCAAACATTTAGTTTTTCAAATTTATACATTCTAAATCCAATGACTGATCGCTGAAAGCCGACAGCTAATTTGTGCCGAAGGAGAGATTTGAACTCTCACGTCTTGCGACACACGCTCCTGAAGCGTGCCTGTCTGCCAGTTTCAGCACTTCGGCTATACGCTTCATTATACCAAAACCAATTGGCACTTGAAAGTTAAACATACCATAAATTAAAATAGCGATAACCACACCCTTCGGAAGGGCGTTTTGTTTTTTGTATTGATGCGTGAATTACATATTTCAATTTCGGCAGAAAAAATAGGTTATCTTTTTGGTATTCCTATTACAAATTCTATTTTAACCACCTGGTTCGTGATGGCATTTCTGGTTGTTTTAAGCTACATTGCCACAAAAAACTTAAGTTTAGTACCATCGGGTTTTCAAACGATTGTCGAAATGGCAATAGGGGGGTTGCATGATTTTTTTAGAAATATTACCGGTAACGAAAAAATAAACAGGTTTTTCCCGCTTATTGCAACAATATTCATCTTTGTAATTATTTCAAATTGGTCAGGACTGTTGCCAGGTGTGGGTTCTATAGGATTCAAAAACAATGGTGTTTTTACTCCTCTTCTTAAAGGAACTACCGCCGATTTAAATACGACTTTCGCTATAGCAATAGTCGCTGTGGGATCTTTCCAGTATTTCGGCATAAAGGAATTGGGTTTATCCTACTTTAAAAAATTTATTAACTTTAAAAGCCCGATTGCTTTTTTTATCGGCCTTTTAGATATCGTTTCCGAAATTTCCAAAGTAATTTCATTTGCCTTTCGTCTTTTCGGTAATATTTTCGCAGGTGAAGTTCTTCTAGCCGTCATCGGATCTTTAATTCCGCTCATTGCACCGCTGCCTTTTCTGGGCTTGGAAGTATTTGTAGGTTTTATTCAAGCTTTGGTCTTTTCAATGCTCACGGCAGTATTTCTAAATATGGCTGTCACCATCGAAACACATGATTAATATAAAGGAGGTGAATATCAGATGATTGATACAAAAACTATAATAACAGGTTTGACAATTGCTATCGGAGGAGCCGTTCCAGCGTTTGCCATAGGCAAAATCGTTGCAAAATCTGTTGAAGCAATCGGCAGAAATCCCGAAGCGTCAAGCCAAATTAGAACGAGCATGATTTTGGGAGTAGCCTTTGCTGAAGCAATTGCAATATATTCTTTGGTTGTAGCTCTTATTATCAAATTTACCTAAATTCATGGAAAAACTCGGTCTGGAGTTACCGCTTTTAATCACCCAGGTCGTAAATTTTGCGATTCTGGTTTTCTTGCTGCAAAAATTGCTTTATAAGCCGGTTTTAAAAATTCTTGAGGAGAGAAGAAAAAAAGTAGAAGAAGGAATCGAGCTTTCGGCTAAAGCAAAAGAGGAGTTGCAGAATGCTCAAAATGAGTCGGCAACAATCATCAAAAAAGCGTCCCTTGAGGCGGTTAATATTCTAAATGAAGCCAAAAAGGAAGCATCACTTGAGAAACAAAAAATTGTTGAAAGCGGAAAAAAAGAGATAACTAACCTTCGAGCCAAACACGAAGAAGAACTCGCTGAAAGATATACAGAATTATCCCAGCAAGTCTCGAAAGACGTTATTGCAATAGCTACCGTTATGGTCCAAAAATTACTGCCGAATTTATTAAATGAAAAAGACCGTAAAAAACTTTTTGATCAAAATCTAGAAAAACTTAAAGCTACTCATGAACGATAAATCGAAATATTTAAATGAAGCTTTGGAAATAATTAAATTCGATAAAAAGAATTTATTTATTGCGGCCTTACAAAAAAGCATTTCGGACAGCGTTAAAGCTGCCAAAGTGAGCGATATCGCATTTATTGAGACAGCTTACAATTTGGACAATTCAGAAAAAGATGATGTTCAAAAAGTACTTTCAAATCTAACCAAGAAGGATTTAACTTTCATTTATAATATCGATCCGCAACTTTGGGGTGGGCTTAAGGTGACAATAGGGGACTGGGAATTTGACGGCAGTCTCAAAACCCAACTTGAAAGAATCAAAAATTATTTTGCTAACTAATATTATGGATAACGCAAACGAACTAACATTAGAAATAATAAAAAAACTCGCTGACTTTAAAGCAGAGCCCGAACACAAGTCAACAGGCACTATACTAAGTATTTATGACGGCGTCGCTTTCGCGTCAGGCTTAAAAGATGCCAGTTATCTGGAAATGGTCGAATTTCCCTATGGAATTTATGGAGTTGTTTTCAACCTAGAAGAAACCAGAGTCGGAATAATAATTCTCGGCGACTATTTAAAACTGAAGGAGGGTGATAAAGTCACAGTAATGGGCAAGCTTTTATCCATCCCTGTCGGAAAAAATTTGATTGGCCGAGTAGTAAATCCATTAGGAACTCCCTTAGACGCTCGAGGTGAAATTAAAACTGAGGCAAACTATCCTGTTGAAAAAATTGCACCGAGCGTTGTCGCAAGATCCCCTGTCGATACGCCTCTTATAACCGGCATTAAAGCCATTGATTCTATGATACCTTTAGGAAGGGGACAAAGGGAACTAATTATCGGCGACCGTTCAACAGGGAAAACTCAAATCACCCTAGACGCTATAATTAACCAGAAAGACGGCGATTTAATCTGCATTTATGTTGCGATAGGACAAAAAACATCCAAAATCGCACAATTTGTAGACGCTTTGTCGCGTTTCGATAGCTTAAAGCATACTATTGTCGTTGCCGCAAGCGCGGCCGATCCGGTTTCATTTCAATACTTGGCTCCTTATGCGGGCTGCGCAATAGGAGAATATTTTATGGACCGGGGCCAAGACGCTCTGATTATTTATGACGACTTAACCAAACACGCCTGGGCGTACCGTCAAATTTCTTTGATTTTAAGGCGGCCTAGCGGCCGTGAGGCCTACCCCGGTGACATATTTTACCTTCACTCGAGACTTTTGGAGCGTGCGTGTAAGTTAAATAAAGGCGGATCGCTAACAGCTCTTCCCATCATTGAAACACAAGCCGGGGATGTTTCAGCCTATATACCAACCAATGTTATATCCATAACAGACGGACAGATTTACCTGGAGTCAGATCTTTTCAACGCAGGTGTGAGACCTGCAATTTCAGCAGGGCTTTCGGTATCAAGGGTAGGCGGAGCAGCTCAGACCAGGGCGATGAAGAAACTGGCGGGCAAGTTAAGACTCGATCTTGCGCAGTACAAAGAACTTTCAAATTTTTCGCAGTTTGCATCGGATCTTGATGAAGCAACCAAAAAGCAAATTGAGCATGGAGGCTTAATGACAGAGCTTTTAAAGCAACCTCCTTTCAGCCCGCTTGCTATTGAGTTGGAAACTTTAGTTTTATGGGCGGCAATAAACGGATATATGAACGATCTTAAATTAAGCGATGTGGCTAATTTCGAAAAACTCTTAATATCATACTTTCAAAAAAACGAAAATAAAACACTTATAAAAATAAAAAAAGAAGCCTCAATTGACGAAAAAACTGACCAGCAACTAAAACACACTTTAGACAAATTCAAAATTCATTGGAACCAAAAAAATGCTTAGCGAGAAATTATTATTAAGAAGAATTAAATCGGCTGAAAATATTTCAAAAGTAACAAAGGCCCTCGAGAGGGTTGCTACCTCTAAAATGAAAAAAGCTGTAGACAAGGCAGTTAAAGGGGCTCCTTACGTTTCCGGAATTACCGAAATGGTAACAAAACTTGTTGGCAAAATCGATCCGAAAAAAATCACTCTTCTTAACCGCTCAAAAGGCACAAAAACGTTGATTCTTTTAATCAGTTCTAACAAGGGGTTGTGCGGAAGTCTAAACTCAGCCTTATTCAAAAAGGTACTCTCTTTTATGGAAGCTCTCGGTGAGTGTGATTTTTTAACTTTGGGTAAAAAAGGCGAAAACCTTTTGCTTAAATTCAAAAAAAATATTAAAGCCGATTTTTCCGATATAAGTCCAGCTACAAACTCGGTTAACCCCTTGGGAGAACTTATCACAGATGCATTTTCGCAGGAAGAGTATAAAGACGTATATATAGCTTTTAATCGATTTGTATCGGCTCTAAAATATGAGCCTAGCATTCAAAAAATTCTGCCGATGGAAAGCATAGTTGGGGCAAGTGACAACAATAAACCTCTTATCGAACCTTCTGTAAACAGCCTCGTTAGAGACCTTCTAGCCCACTATCTAGAAACACAAATAAGAAATTCAATTATGTCGGCAGAGGCGTCCGAACATAGCGCTAGAATGTTCGCAATGAAAAACGCCAGCGATTCAGCCAACGACTTAATCAGTATCCTAACACTTGAAAAAAACATCGCCCGGCAACAAAAAATCACTATGGAACTTGCAGATATTGTTACAGCAAGGGAGGCAATTCAATAACAGAATTCAAGAAAACCCCCGCAAATACGGGAATGAATTGAACCTGATATGTCATTAAGAATGTCATGAAAAACTCAAAATCCGGCCACATAGTTCAGGTTATGGGACCTGTAGTGGACGTTTATTTTGAAAATAATATTCCCGAACTTTTGACTGCGCTCAAAGTAAAAAAACTGACTTTGGAAGTCGCCGCGCATCTTGGGGGCGGAAAAATCCGTGCTATAGCAATGGGGCCCACAGACGGGCTCAGAAGAGGTATAGAAGTCGAAAATTCGGGCAGTCAAATAAAAGTTCCCGTCGGAAAAGAAGTTCTGGGTAGAATTTTTAACGTCGTCGGCGATCCTATTGACGGTAAAAAGGCCCCCGTTACCAAAAAACATTACTTTATTCATAGGGCGGCTCCGAAACTGAATGACTTACAGGTAACTTCAAACATCTTTGAAACAGGGCTCAAGGTAATAGACCTTATCGCTCCATTTGTTAAAGGAGGTAAGGTAGCTGTATTTGGTGGAGCAGGCGTAGGAAAAACAGTCCTTATTCAAGAACTAATAAGAAACGTAGCAACTGTCCACGGAGGAGTTTCCGTATTTGTCGGAGTTGGGGAGAGAAGCCGTGAAGGAAACGACTTGTGGCTCGAAATGAAGCAAACGGGTGTAATTGAAAAAACCGCCTTGGTTTTTGGCCAAATGAACGAGCCTCCGGGGGCGCGCCTGCGGGTAGCATTGTCCGGTTTGTCTATGGCCGAATACTTTCGGGATGAAGAGGGTCAGGATGTTTTACTTTTTGTCGACAACGTTTTTCGTTTTGCCCAGGCAGGCAGCGAAGTCTCGGCTCTTTTGGGTCGAATTCCTTCTGCTGTAGGATACCAGCCTACCTTGGCATCAGAGATGGGACAGCTTCAGGAAAGAATTACTTCCACAAACAAGGGTTCTATTACATCCGTCCAGGCAGTTTACGTACCTGCCGACGACTATACTGATCCCGCGCCTGTAGCCACATTTGCTCATCTTGATGCATCGATCACTCTGGACCGAGGCATATCTGAGGCGGGAATATATCCGGCTGTTGATCCTTTGACTTCTTTCTCAAGAGCCTTGACTCCTGAGATTGTTGGCGAGGAACACTACGAGGTAGCAAATAACGTTCTCAAAGTTTTACAAAGGTACAAAGAACTTAGCGACATCATAGCAATTTTAGGCATGGAAGAACTTTCAGATCAAGATAAGCTGACTGTATCAAGGGCCAGAAAAATTCAGAAATTTTTCTCGCAGCCGATGTTTGTTGCCGAACCTTTTACTTCAAAAGAAGGACGGTTTGTCAGTGTTGCCGAAACGGTTCGCGGATTCAAAGAAATTCTCGAAGGAAAGCATGACGACAAAAATGAGCAGGCTTTCTATATGATAGGCTCTATTGACGAGGTCAAATGAGGGTTATATGATCACATTCCCACTCGAAGTTCTTACACCCGACGGAGTAGTTTTTTCGGACCAAGTCAATGAAGTTACGGTTCCGGGAACGAGAGGAATATTAGGAATTTTGGCCAAACACGCGCCTCTTTACGCAAAACTAACTCATGGGGAGCTAACTATTAAAAAAGAGGGAGCTGAGCCCTCATTTATTTCTATCGGGTCAGGTTTTATAGAGGTTAACCCCCCTAAAGTGAAAATCTTGGTTACAAGAGCCTTAAAGGAGGAAGAACTTATTGAACAAGAAATTCTTAATGCAAAAGCCCGGGCAGAAAAGATCCTGGAAGAAAAACCCACCGGAGAAACTCTTATTCAAGCAAGACTTCTTCTAAAACAATCGCTAACTGATTTGTCAATTTTGCGCAAGCGAAAAAAATTTTCAAAAAATTATTAGCACTATTGACAATTTTAATAAAAAACCTATAATGCGGTTATGTTGGTCGATCGCATAGGGAAAGGCGTTAAGACGCTTGTAAAAATTGGAGCTCTAGCTTATGTTTCTACTGGTTGCGGTCCTCAAACAATTAGTGTATCTGATTTGATTGCAGCAGAATGTGCGCGTGGTGCCGAAACTGCTCATATTACATTAGACATTTATCGAGGCAGTGATGTTAGTCTGGGTGGCAACACGTTTGTTAGCGATGGAGAAGAAAATTTCCACACAAAGAGAATATCCTCAGAAGGAATGCGTGTTGTTAACGGCAGCACTTTTTATTGGGATACTTACCCGAAAAGATGGACACGGGTAGAAGGCCGTAAAGGAAAAACCGCACCGAATGGAGATATAGCAACTCAATTTGTTTTTGACGAAGATTGTCCAGCTACTGGTCCAGCTCCTGAAAGTAAATAATCTATTTAACTGTTGACAAGGAGAAGGAAAAATAAGATATTCTAGAGAAGGGATAAAGTTACCTCCCAAGATATGGGAGGTTTTTTACTCTATAGCGCTAAAGATAATTCTCTTTCAAATGGAGAGGTAAAAACTAAACCTCCCCTCAACAAAAATATTCTCTCATCCTCAGGTTACAAAGGCTACGAAAGATATTTTAACTCGAGTTTAGGTGATAAGGCCGAATGGATGAAACTCCACGATTTAGACGGCGAGATTTACGAGAAAGAAAAAACTGATAATTACAGCGTTTTTGCTTTGGGAAACGGTTTTCAACAAGACAACTTCGGCCAAGGACTTCTTTTAACCGATATCGACAAGGAAAAAGTACATAGATTAGAACTTAAAAAGTCTGCCCAATGGAGAATCAGGAAAGCTATGGCACAAAGAGCATTTTACCTTTCGTTATGTAACAGCACCGAGAGAATTAAAAGAATCATAAATCTCGAAAATAACTCTTCCAGAAAGATGAGTATTGCCCGGCCGATACTCTTCCCTTACTTTGAGGACCGAATAGGAAATGGTTACAGCAATTCTAAAAATGGCAAAGTAAAAGTCGCCGATATTTTAGAAAGTTCAGGGAGTACCTATTTTGACTATAAAGATTTCGGCTATCTTGTTCGTTTTTCTACCAAAAAACTTTCTCGGCATGAACTTGTAAATCAGGGAATTTATACCAAATTAGGTAAACATATCCGTTCTGTATTCTGTCTCTCGCCCATGCCTGATTCCTCAGGATCAATTGATGCCATAGCTACCTCTGCTATGTGTCACATGCTGAGTGTGATCCCCAGAAATTTAAGATTATTTGATATAGGCTTTCAAGCCAACTTCGCAGCAGCTGTTATTGACTATCTTAACCATTATGAATTACCGCCCGGCCTAAATAGTATGGAAAAAGAAATCAAAAGAATTTGGCTCTATAACATTTGTGCTGCGATTGGCTCGCAGGAAAACGATCTTGAAAGATTTAAAACGCTGTATAAATCCGGGGTACGAAGTTTTCGGATATACTCGATTGCTACAGACACAAGAATTAGAGATATCACACAAAAAATTACAAATTACATACTGGAAAATTTAATAGATACTGAGCTATTTGTCGGCCAGATAACATCTATCCAGCAATTCTGGGACTTGTATAAACATTTAAATAAGAAGCAATGGGAATTAATAAATGGATTTTATATTGGTAATGGGGGCGGAAGCAGATGTAAAACCGCCGAGACTGGCATGGTTGTAAGCTCTCCATACCTTAGTTATCAAATTAGAAGAACAGGATTACTTGATAATAAATCGCTGATAATTGAAGGCGGGGTTGGTACTGAGCCGGCTGCAGCGCTACTTCTCGGTGCAGATGGTTTAAGTTACTCAGCTGGGGCTACAGGCGGATGTATAGAGTCTCCCGGAGGAGCTCTTTATATTTATTCGGATTCAAAACAAGAATATTGGAAACCGTATAGGGGCGAGGCAAGTCCATCAGTCAAAATTGTTGAGGGCGTGCTTTATCCTACAGGGGACGCGAAACAGGTTGAAGGAAAGAATGGTTTTGTAAGAATGGAAAAAAAGTGCCCGTCCATGTGTGCCAGAATCTTGATGCTTAATGAATGGCTCTCACAATCTTTAGTTAAACTTGGGATAAACAGCATGCTTCAACTTAAAAACCTAGGCACTATTTTGTCTAAAAATGAAGTTGAAGAAATTTATGAACAATCGCCATGGCAAACTCCAGATATTATAAAATTAGATGGCATTCACGACAAAAATTCAGATATTCAAAAGTATATAATACCCTTGCCTCTATATAAAAGATCGTCATCACAAAGGAGAGTTGCATCGGCATACGGATTAGTTGATGAGGCCAAAATCGGAACATGATAAAATCATTTAATATGTTGGCTGTTGGGTCCAAAAAAAGCATATTTAAAAAGTGGGAGCACGGTTCTGTCCTTGTAACCGATGCGGGTTGGGGAGATAACGGAAAAGGAAAAACAATTTCTTATCTGGATGCCCAGTTTGGGGCAAGATGCGTGGGCGGTCACAATGCCGGCCACACTGTGGTTACGGATAAAGGAGAGTTTGGATTGGGCCTCACTCCTTGTACGATATTGAATCCGGGCTGTTTTAATGTGATTGGTCAGGATGTAGTAATTGATCCGGTTTTTCTTAAAAACGAGATAGAAAACCTTGTGAAATTCGGCGTTACAGTAACTTCCAAAAATCTGGCTATAGACGAAAATTCTCATTTGGTAATGCCCTGGCACGGAATCAGAGATGCCCTATCGGAAGAATCGAAAGGTAAAACGGCTGTAGGCTCACTTCATTTGGGTATAGGCTGGTCATTTATTGACCGGATGGACAGGAAGGGGCTCAAAATTAGTGATTTAATGGCCAAAGACACTCATCTGAGGATAAAAAACGAGTTAAATAGGCAAATGGGTTTAATTGAAGAAATGAAACTCCGTGTACATTTGATGACCGGATCAAAAAGTAAAGTTGATGACAACATGTCGGCAACAAAGATAACTCGGGCCTATCTTGCCGCGGCAGACTTTTTATCTAAATATGTGAATAACACCAGAAAGATTATTTACGATGCAATAAGTGCAAAAAAGAGAATACTTTTTGAAGATGCTCATGGAACGATGTTGGATATATCCCACGGTACATGGCCCTATACAACCGGCGCCCATGTAGGATTGGGCGGAGTTTATGACTCATTTGGAGGCAAGGCGGTGCGCTCAATAAAAAAGATCGTTGTCAGTATGAAAGCCTATCAAACCCGGGTGGGCGGGGGACCTATACCCACAGAGGATTTGGATGTTTTCGGAAAAATTGTTTTCGAGAGGGGTCATGAATTCGGAACGAGGTCGGGAAGAGCCAGAAGATGCGGACCTATTGATATTCCGCTAAATCGGTTTGGCCTGGATGTGATTGGTGCATTTCCCGAAGATGAAATTGCGCTTACAAAACTTGATGTTTTGGATACATTGGACGAAATACCTGTTTGTGTTGCTTATAAGATTGGTTCCAAAACTTACACCCATATACCTAACGGAAGCGCAGAGTTTGTCCAAAAGGTAAAGCCTGTTTACGTAGTACTTCGCGGTTGGAAAAAAGATACCACAAATATAAGAAAGTTTTCCGATTTACCAAAGGAGGCCAGAGACTATGTGCTGTTTTTGCGGAAACACTTAAACCAGCCGATTACAATGATTGGGGTCGGTAAACACAAAGACGCAGTAATTTTACCTTAAAAATGTTGGATTTTAGCATTAATAGTTCTGATATTACTTTAAGAGAAGGTACGGCGGTATCTAATATTGACGGAAGATTGTGGAGTGAAGTAGGAATTGATTGCGCAAGATATTTTTCCGACGAGGCCATAGTTCGGGCAAGATGTGCCATCGAGGCAAGATACTTGATCACGTTATCTGAAGAAAAAGTTATAAGGAAATTTACTTCAAAAGAAATAAAAGAACTTCTGAATATTCATAAAAAAATCACAAAAGAAACTTATCTGGATCTAAGAAAAATAGAAAGTGTTTATCGCCATGATCTTCTGGCAATGACTGAGATTTTTAAGTTCTTTCTTAAAAAGTCCAGTTTAAAAGACGTTGTTGAAGCCGGCTGGGTACATTGGGGATTAACGACCGAAGACATTGATAACTTATCTCACGCACTTTTAATGAAAAGTTTTGTGGAAACGATTTATTTACCAAAGGCAGCCGAGCTTCTTTTAGCAATTTCTGGTCTCGCTGAAAGATGCAAAAACGTTGTTATTCCTGGTAAAACTCACCTCCAAAGCGCAGTCCCTACATCTTTGGGAAAGGAGATAGCTCTTTTCGGCGCAAGATTAGCGGAAGTTTTCTTGGAGATTAAAGATATAGAACATAGGGGGAAATTAACAGGCGCTGTCGGAAACTTGTCGGCTCATAGATTCAGCCTTCCTACCACTGATTGGCGAAAGTTCAGTAACAATTTCATTAAGTCGCTCGGTCTGACCCCAAATTTATACACAACCCAGACCGAACCGAGGAACAAAAGAGTTGAACTATTCCAAAAACTTCATCTGGTAAATACCGTTCTTATCGACTTCAGTCAGGATATGAGAATCATGACAGGATTTGATTGGTTAGTTCAGCTTTCCCAAAAAACCGAGTATGGATCTTCAGCAATGCCCCAGAAGGTAAATCCGATTGATTTTGAAAACTCCCAGGGAAACGCTTATTTTGCCAACTGGATTTTGGAGGGTTTGGTTAGACAGATCGCGATTTCATGGCTTCAGAGAGACTTAACAGATAAAACAATTCACAGAAATTATGGGGTTTTAATGGGGCACTGTATGATTACCTTACTTTCGGCAATGAAAGGAGTATCAAGAGTCAATCCCAACCTCGATAAAATAAAAAAAGACCTGGAAGAAGATTGGTCGATTGTATCCGAAGGAATCCAAACTTATCTCAGATTCAAAGGCAAAGCTGACGCATACGAAACGCTAAAGAAAATGACCCGCGGGAAAGATATTACAAAAAATGACATTAAAAAATGGATTAAAGTATGTAAATTAGACAAAGAAAGCAAAAGCCGTCTTTTTGAGTTATCACCGGGTAATTATCTGGGTTATGCAAAGGAAAATTGCCGCGAGATGATATCGAAAATTAAAAAGACCGCTGGTAAGCTATACTATCTCAACAATAATGGTTGAACCAGGAACCTCATCTGGATTTGATTACGATCCAACAACATACGAACAAATTTACTCAGGTATTGTTTATGAAGGCCAAAGACCATGGAATTTTTTGAATGTATTAAAAGCTAATATTCCTCCAGGAAGCAAAATTTTAGACTGCGGATGCGGGCCGATATCAACACCTAAATTACAAGCAATAGCCCCACAAGCGGCAAGGATTGTGGCTTTTGACAGTTCTTATAAAAAGCGTATTCTCGAATCAGCCAGAGCTAATTTAGCTAAGCAAGATATAGTAGATAAAACAGATCTTTTGTATGCCGATATAAGTCCCGCAGAGGGGGGTTTTCCTTTTCGAGACGAGACTTTTGACGCCGTTACGTTCATGCTTGCCCCGCACAACGCGCTGGAGACTTATCGAGTTCTAAGGCCGGGAGGTGTTGTAATTCTGGAAAGAGTAGGAGAAAAAGATAAAAGAAATATTAAAGCAGAGTTTGGGATGGGGATAGATAGAAAGCCAAGGGGGTATCTTATGGAACATCAACCTGGTGATTTATCACGGATATATGAAGAAGATTTTAGAAATGCAGGCTTCTCAGACGTTCAAGTAACAGACGGATTGTGGGACACGTTTTACACATCGGAAGGACTATTAAAGATAATTCAGGGCGCAAGAACAGTTCGAGATTTTGATTCTGTAAAAGACACTGAAATACTTAGAACTATCCAAGAGAAATTCGGTGACGCAGAAAAGGCAATACATACATTTCAACACAGGATTCTTTTAATTGCCAGAAAACCTCTAGCCTAAAACTTGACTTTTGAAGGCATTTTGTGAGATTCTGACATCTGTACCTAGTTAAACTATGTATAAAAACTTATTAATGGTGGGGTTATTTTTTTTGGTGACTCCTATAACCATTATGGTTAGTTTTTTTTCTCTTATTACTCTCCAAGTAGATTCTAGTCCCAAAAAACCGCTCACGAATCAGGCAAATCTTATTGACGTCCCTCTGTCCGGTGTTAAAGTTTACGCTTCATTACCTTCAAGTTCCTCTACAATAGAGGCTAACATTATGGCTTCTGACGCAAGAAGTGAGATTCTTAAAAATTACCTGGGGCAATATTCTTCACCCCTGACTCCTTTTGCTGGAAAAATGGTCGAAGAAGCGGATAAGTACGGAGTTGATTTCAGACTGACAACAGCTATTGCCCAACAGGAGTCAAATCTATGCAAAAAAATTCCTGCTGATTCAAATAACTGTTGGGGTTGGGGAATTCATAGCGGAGGAACACTGGGTTTTAACTCTCTTGAAGAGGGAATCGAGACCGTAACAAGAGGTTTAAGGCTTGATTATATAGACCAAGGATTTGTCACGGCCGACAAAATTATGACCAAATATACTCCATCGTCCGATGGGTCCTGGGCCTACGCAGTTAATAAATTCATGGAAGTACTGAAGTAAAATGGCAGCGGCATATGACAGCTTCGACTACCCTGCCTACTGGGAAAAAAGGCAATACGAGCACGGAAGTGAAGTAATTGCATTAAAAAAATTTTTACAAAAAATCCCTAAAATAGGCAAAGTTGCCGATATAGGCTGTGGGTTTGGTAGACTTACGCCTTGTTATATTTATAGGTCCAAATCAGTTGTCCTTCTTGACCCATCCAGAAAAATTATCAGTTTAGCCAAATCACGCTTCAAATCCTATAAAAAAATTAAATATGTTATTTCGGATATAGATAAAATACCCCAAAATCTAAAAGAAAGAAATTTCGACCTTATCGTAATGGTTCGGGTTCTTCACCATCTGGATAATCCGGAGAAAGCTTTTTCTATAGTTTACAAGATGCTCAATGATAAAGGATTTTTCGTACTTGAATTCGCAAATAAAATTCACTGGAAAGCACTCTTTTTAAATTTGATTAGAGGTAATTTTACTTTTCCTATCGACATTTTTCCCAACGACAGGCGATCGAAACGCAAGAAAACCGGAAAATTTATTTCTTTTTTTAATTATCACCCAGGTATCCTAAAAGAAAAAATAGAGGCGGCAGGATTTAAGATATTGGAGGTGCGATCAGTCTCAAATGTAAGAAGTCCATTTTTAAAAAAACATCTCCCTCTTGAATTTCTTTTATCTGTCGAGCGAAGCTTACAGAAATCTCTTGCAAAAATATATTTTGGCCCGTCTATCTTTCTGTTAGCTCAAAAAAGGGGATAAGATATTTGATACTTGACAATCCTATAATATATAGCTATTATACACTTATGTTCTTGGGCAAGTCCGCCTAAAACCGGATAAGCGTGAGAATTTTTTAACCCCGCCTCTGGCGGGGTTTTTTTTCCCGCCTCGACTCGCGTTGCTCATCGACGCGAGGCGGGTCCACAATACTAAACCTCGGTGCTATAATATTTATAAATGTATGTATTATACTTACATACTAAAAAGTGTAAATTATTCTAAGACTTATACTGGAATAACTAATAACTTAACTAGGAGGTTAAATCAACATAACAATGGTTATCAATTTTACACTAGAAAGTACAAACCTTGGGTTATGATACATTCAGAAATTTTAGGAAATAGAATCGAAGCTAGAAAAAGAGAAAAGTATTTTAAATCCTGTGCCGGAAGAAAATGGATTAAAAAATCTTTTTTCCCGAATTAATTTTGCCCTCGTGGCGAAACTGGTAGACGCGCATGGTTTAGGACCATGTCCCGCAAGGGGTAGGGGTTCAAATCCTCTCGAGGGCACAAAAAGTGACAAGTTATGCTCTTGACAACATATTGTACAACATGTTATATTTTTAAAATGCTAAGGACCTATTTATATATCCCAGAACAATTGAATCAAAAAATCTACCTAACTGCCAAGACTCAAAACAAGAGCAAGGCAGAAGTGATTCGCCTTGCCTTAGAGAAGGGTATTAATGCGGTTGGTAAACAAGGAACTGCTTCTGCATCGACTCTTATTAAACTTGCTGGCCTTGGCAAACAGTTTCGTTTACGAGGGCCAAATGATAGTTCTATGAGAATGGATGATCTTTTATGGGGGAGGGATTGGAACAAAGATGAATAAACCGCCAGTTGTTATTGTTGATGCAGATGCCATTATCGCTCAGACAAATCCAAAAGATATACATCACCAAAGAGCAAGTATCGTCTCACAGAATTTAGTTGAAATGAACGCTCAAGTTATTTATCCCGCAACAGCTGTAGCGGAAGCAACTACTCATATACAACGGGTTTTAAACAGCACTGCAACTGCTTATGGGACTGCTCGGCTGATGTCTGAAACGGATGCCCAAGTAGCTGAAGTTAATAAACAAACCATAGCAACAGCTCTTAAATATTTTAGTCCTACAACAAGCAAGAAAAATACGCTTTTTGACTGTATTGTAGCCGCTGTTGCTCAGGAATATAATGCAGATGCGATTTTTTCCTTTGATCGTTTTTACGTAAAAAAAGGATTTAAGTTAGCAGAAGATATAAAGAAAAATTAGGCTTACTAAAAACAACAGGTGAAACCATTACTGACCCGGGTGCTGAAGCAAAGATAGTACCAACCAACAGATGGTAAGATACTCGAGAAAGCCAAGTATTATCGAGTACGCAAAAAAATAGTAGCCTCCCTAGCCTTAAAAGGACCAAATACCCTGCTTAAAATAATGGTACTATTAGACTAACTTTATTTTATGACAATACAAAAAATTTACATCGGTGGATGGTTTCAAAGAACCACTCTACATCTAACAGAAATTTGGGACTTTCTTAACCGCGGGAAGTCTAATCTGGATTTTCCAAAAGAAAAGCTTAGTGAGGCAAGAGCTTCCTTATCCCTTTCTAGCGTGAGCAGAGAAAGCGGACCCTTAGAGTACATACTTGTAAAAACTAAAAAAGAAATAGGTTACCGAATATATGAGGACGGCTTAATCATTTTAGAAAAAGATTTTGAGTCTCTAAAGAATGATTTCGAAGCAATTAAAGATTATTATGATAATAAACTCTCAAAAGCCCTTTCTTTAATTTTCAGTAAAGGCGCACCCGTTCCAAAAGAACTGGTAAACATTAAGACTATACTGCCATACATCGTTACTGTCGATGATGCTACAAAAAAAGAAACGAAGCAGATCTTTAAAGATTTCTCCGAGGAGGTTTATTCTACGCTGACTACCAAAAATATAGAGGTTTATCATGCCCCTGGAATAATTTTGATAAATAACCTAAAAGATGAAAAGCTAGTGAGAGAGGTTATTGAATCACAAATATTTTTTAGGGAGTTCAAGTCTCAACTTCACAGATACTTGGCAATTCACAGGATATTGTGGGAGAAAATCAGAACCATTAAAGAGCGAGGCGAAATAAAAGGAAATGAAGTAGATTCGTTAAGAAACGAGTTATCCGTTTATCAAAAAACAATTAATTTAATCGGAGCGAGAATCGATCAAATGCCCGCTTATGTAAAGACTCGACAGAAAATTACTAATGTAGAAAAAATTGACGATTACCTGCAACCACTTTTTCAATTTAAATTTGAGACGCTATTGGATACCCACGAGTATATTAAACATCTTTGGGGAATGACTAAAAATTATCTTACTTCCGCTATCGAAATTTTTTCCGAGCTTCAAACCAAAAGCACAAAGAATACTATTTCTTCTTTACAACTTATTACAACAATTGGCGTAGTTGCTGGAATTTTGACTTATCTTGGTAAAGACACATTACCAAAGTTCACATCAATAGGACTGATCTATTTTTTCTTACTAATGATAATGACTTGGGTTATTAATAGCATCGTTTCAAAATTCTTTAAAAATAAAAAGTATAATATTGAAGGGCAAGATATAGAAAAGGACATAAAGTAATTGATTAGCGTTATTTTTTTGTACGAGGGCACAAAAGGAATATGTATGGTTTAATACCTTAAAATATGAGTGAGCTACTTAATGCACTAGACCCTGAATGGCCTGATATTCAAAATGAAAAATCATTTGGCAGTAGAGTTTATTTTCATAAGAGATTTACTATTAGAGTAAAACAGGGAACAGGTTATACACCTACCAGGCACGCAGTTTGGGATGAACAAACTACTCCGCCTGAAGCATATGATGTTGAATTCTTTAACGAAGGAGATCCTGTAAGTAAGCCTTTCCTTATCGAGGGAAAACAATATCAATCTACACACTCGCACGACTATAGGGAAATCATAGCTTACGAGGGTGGTTTACCGGTTGCGGTGAAAAAAATAGAGTAGGCACGGAACAGGTTCGAACTTCATTCAAAACTTTCTTCTTGCGCATACTTCTGGTAAAATAGCCTATTCCAGTTTTACATTAGGAGGAAGATCATGGAAAAAAACGCCAGAGAAAAAATTATCAATGTTGCAGTCATTGCCCATGTTGACCATGGAAAAACAACTCTAGTCGACGCACTTTTAAAGCAAAGCCACGTTTTTCGCGACAATGAGCAGGAAATGCAGCAAGACCAAATCCTAGATAAAAACGAGCTTGAGCGTGAGCGCGGCATTACTATTTTGGCTAAAAACTGCTCAATACGCTATAAAGACACGAAAATTAATATTATTGATACCCCGGGACACGCTGATTTTTCCGGTGAAGTCGAACGGACACTGGGAATGGCGGATGGTGCGCTTCTGATTGTTGATGCCCAGGAAGGCCCGATGCCTCAAACCCGTTTTGTCCTGCGGAAGGCTTTTGAATTGGGTTTAAAAATTATTGTCGTTATCAATAAGATCGACAAAAAATTCGCTCGGCCTGGTATTACTCTTCATAAAGTCGAGTCACTTTTTTTAGAATTAGCTAAAAACGAAACAGAGCTTAATTTCCCTGTAGTTTATGCCATCGGCAGGCGGGGAGTAGCATTCGATCATATTCCATTTAGTCTCGATCAACCAGGCAATATACAACCTCTTTTGGATAAAATTTTAGAAACAATTCCTGTTGCTGCCTTTAAAGATGGGCCCTTCAAAATGACCGTCACAACTTTGGATTATGAATCGCACTTGGGAAGAATCGTAATCGGAAGAATCCACCAGGGAATAATCCAAAAAGGCATGAAAGTATTAAACTTAAGTCTTCCAGGCAAATACTGGACTGCTGAAAAGATTATGGTAAACGCCGGCATTAAAAAAATCGAAAAAGAGGAAGTCGCCTGCGGGGATATAGTTTCAATCTTTGGCATCGAAAAAGCAAAAATAGGCGATACAATTTCAGATCCGAGCAATCTGACCCCTTTAGAAGGCATAACAATTAGCGAACCAACGCTTTCTATTACAATAGGACCTAATACATCTCCATTTGCGGGACGCGAAGGAAAATTTGTAACTGTTACCGCAATTGAAGATCGTCTAATGAGGGAGCTTGACCATAATTTAAGCTTAAAAATGAAGAAACTTGAGAACGGAAGATTCTCCGTCTCCGGCAGGGGGGAACTACATCTTTCAATTCTTTTGGAAACGATGCGGCGAGAAGGCTACGAAATGGAGATAGGCAAACCGGAAGTAATAACTAAAGATATCAACGGCGAAAAGATGGAGCCGGTTGAGGAAGTCAGTGTCATTGTTTCTAAAACCTACGTCGGAATCATTAACGAGGAATTCGGTAAGCGCTACGCCAAGTTCATTGCAATGCAACCAATAAACCAAGAAGAAGTTGAATTTTTATATCAAATGCCCACCCGATCATTAATAGGACTAAGAAGCTACCTTCTTACCGCAACAAAAGGCAACATAGTAATAACCTCTGCGTCCATCGGTTATGAAAAGCTCAGTCAATCCTTGCCAAAGTTAAGAAGGGGGGCTCTTATTGCCAGCGAAAGCGGAGTTTCCTTGGCATATGGCCTTGAAAACGCCCAGGGCAGGGGAATAACTTTTATTGATCCGGGAACGAAAGTTTATGAAGGCATGATTATCGGCGTTAATGCAAAAGAGGAAGATATTGCAATCAATATCTGCAAAGGCAAAAAACTGACGAACATGAGGTCGAAGGCTTCAGACGGAGTTATCCAGCTAACTCCTCCTACAAAATTTTCTCTTGAGCAATCAATGAATTTTTTGGAAAATGACGAACTTCTTGAAATTACTCCGATGTCCCTGCGCTTGCGCAAAAAACAACTCACTGACTTAGAACGAAGAAGAGTAAGTCGAACCGCTCGACACGCCACAGCTATCATTGAAAATGATATTAATTGGTCCATATATATATATATATATATATAATTGGTGGAAAGCGGGACATTTAACAATGGAAAGAATGATTACCCCCAAAATGCTATTACTAGAGATCAACTGAAGAAAAAATTGCCCAAAGGCAGCTGGTCCGCAGGTTCGGATATTTTCTTTTTTACCCGAAGCTGGTGGAGAAAATACAAGAAAGTTTACCGGACGCTCTAGTTGGTTTTGAAGCCTGGGATGCTTGCGTCATGGCAACTATGTTAAAATCTGGGTTGCCGGAACCTATAAAATGGATTAGTTATCATCAAAAACACATATCTTATTGGAAAAAACACAGATTGGATTCTAGCGGACAGCGTTATAACCGGAGGGTATGCACTGAATGGGCAACTAAAAATAATCTTGGACATCTGATCAATCATGGAAATTTTCTTTTTAAAATGCCTACGCCTTACAATGTAATAGTATAATAGTGATTGTATGCGGAGAAATCGGACACTTAGCTATTTTTCTGCCCGCATTTTAAAATTGCCCCATCTAACTTCCAAAGAAAAGGATGTTTTAATTCAAAGACTGCATAAAATTACCCTGGAGAAAATCGGTTACGCATACAGTCTTACTGAGGCAAGAATCCGGCAGATTGAAAAAATAGCAATTAAAAAAGTAAAGTCAAAATTATACCAGCAAATCTTATTTAAATTGCCGAAGCAACTTGAAAAATAACTATTCTGTATTGCTATAATTAGAACTATATGAACCCGCTTGAAAGTAGCAATATTTTGGGTCCAAGCATTTTTCTAGTTAATGCCGGATTTATCTTTTTATCAATAATAGCTCTCGCCGTTATTGGAGGACTTGTCTGGCATTACAAAGGGGTCTTAAAAGATGCAAAAGTACTACTTGGAATCATGATTCTTCTTATGTCTATCCCTATAAGCCTAAGTTTTGTTCTTAGAAAAACAAATTTTTTACAACAAGCTTATGTACAGATAAACGTGGAAGATTTAATCGTAAAAAAAGTAAGCAGTAGCTCTTACACTCTTATTTTTAGAACCTCATTTCCGGCGATCGTTTATGCCGTATTTGAAAACTTTGACACCGGGGAGGTTAGAACGGTTCTGTCCGCTTCAATGGCCGAGAAAAAAATTTACCATGAGATTACTATTGAAAACATAGGTATCAAGGGCGGAAAAGCCACTTTGTTCGTAAACAGCAAACAGACAGGCAAGTCACTAATTCTCAATTAAGTAAATTAACTGTATAATAAACAAAAATGTCAAGTAAAATAATTCACCTTGAACCCAATAAATTTAAGACAAAATTTTTTATTCTATTACAGCTGGTGCCTATTTTGGTCTTTATTCTTGTTTTAGGTTTTTTAATTAGAATTAAGTGAGAAAACTTATATTTTTTGTTATCGCAATAACTGCCCTATCTGCTTTAGCTTTTGCCGGAGTAACTCTTTTTAATAACATTAAAAAACCTACTCCTCCTATACAAAGCCTAGAAAATCTAAAGGATTTAAGGATCGGGAGCGTTAGAATCAAAGTGGAAATTGCAAAAACTCCCGAGGAAAGAGTAATGGGGCTTTCCGACAGAGAGTCTTTAGCAAAAGACAATGGAATGCTTTTTACCTTTAGCGAAAAGAATATAAAACCCCTATTTTGGATGAAAGATATGCGGTTCGGACTTGATTTCATTTGGATAAACGACCGCAAGGTAATTCAAATCGACAAAGGTATTAATCCTCCCGCCCAAGGAACCCCCGACAATGCTCTTCAGATTTTTAGCCCAAACGATCCTGCCAATTACGTCTTGGAAGTTAATTCGGGATTTAGTGATAGCATGGGAGTTAAAGTTGGGGATTACGTCGACATTACTCAGCTTTAATCGGAAGAGCCGAAAGCAATTCTATCGGGAACCAAATCTTTCGTGTTTAGCATCCGAGCCGAGGTAATTACAAAACTTCCCCAACGTTCGTTAATTTTATCAACTGATTTAACCAACCTTTCTTTCTTTTCAATATCCTCAAAGAAGGTAAATTGAGAATTTTTGTTTTTAACCAAATCAAATACGGAAACAGCAATCTCCCGAACCGGACACTCTATTGAACAAATGGTAAAAAGTCTTGAAATCTCTTTATAGATATCTCTACTATCAAACAAATCTTTTGAAGTTGTCACTCCTTTGTGCCAAAACCGGCCGTTTCTAAATAAAATCGCTAAATGCACCCCGCGAGCTTTATATCCACCCCGCCTTAAACGAAAAGACGTTTTTTCGGTAAGTTTGGAAAGAATAGATAACAGATCGTGAGCTTGTTGATGCGAGGCGGGTAATGCGTAAGAGTTACCATAACTTTTTCTGGAAAAAGATACATCGTCAATCTCAAAACCTTTGAGTCGCATGTACCAATAATAACCGCTTACCGATTCAAATGCGGCTTTAAGTTTCCACAAGGGAGCATTATAGAAATCCAGAACGTTAAATATTCCCATACTATTAAGACGAACTTTATTGCGGATTTTTATACCGCATAAATCGATTAGTTTCAGACCAGAGTACAAATTCAAGAAGTTATCCTTATTAATTTCATCCAGTCCGTCGGGCTTATGAAGACCAGCGGCAGTCTTAGCCAAAAACCGATTTGTAGAAATTCCTATTGAAACAGTCAGCCACTCGCCAATCTCTTTTTTTATCCTTTCCTTTATTTCCTTGCCAATAGTAAAAAGTCCCCGCGGAAACGACGGCATACCGGCAAAATTAAGAACAAACTCGTCAATTGATTTTGGAGAAAACTTATTCGTATAATCGGCTACTAACTTATGTAAAGCGAGATGAATATTTCTGTATTTGGCCGGGTCAGAAGGCAAGATTATCAAATCCGGACAAAAAAGCCTGCCATCTCTCACCTTCATTCCGGTTTTCACTCCATATTTCTTGGCCTCGATAGAAGGAGCTAAAATACAGCCATTTGGAGTTGTGTAAGCGGCTACAGCAATAGGTTTACCACGAAGATGAGGATTAGCCTGTTGCTCAATCGTCGCAAAACAGGAATTAAGATCAATATGCATTATTGTAGACAATGCCGGATTAAAGTCCATCCGAAATTTCCTCCAGTTTCCAGTGCAGGGTTTCACTGTCAAGTTTAAGTCTGAGAAAAAGAGTATCCGCCACCACGGAAAATATATGGTAAAGTGTTCTGCCTTTTCGGTAGGTATGATGAAGGCCAAGTTTAGTAATTAAGTAGGACCGGTTATTCCATACAACTTCTTTGGGAAAAACAGTTCTTTTTTTATGGTCGTAAACCAATATTACAGAAACTTCTTCGGATATTTTTTGGGTCATATGTCAGAGTAAAAAGAGCAAGAGAGTAAAAGAGTAAAAATAAAGTCTCATTAACTCTAAAATACATCCGAAGAAAGTACGAAGTCAAGAGGAAATTTATCCTGCTCCGCCACCACCGCCTCCGCCACCACCGCCTCCGCCACCGGAAAAGCCTCCGGAGCCTCCGACTCCGTGCGCGCCGTATGACGAAAAGGCAGAGGATAAAGAAGAAGAGAAAGCCGAACTAAAATTCGAACTCCTGCCAATATCACTAGCGGCAAAAACATAAAGTCCGGAACCCTCAAAAGCCGAAGAATAATTAATCGGCAATTCGGACAAAGCTTTCAAAGAAACTCCGAGTGCAGCTCCGTAGACTAAATATTTTTCCCACAAAATTACAGAATCAAGAGGATAGTTTTTAGTCACAGAGTAGTCTTTCAAGAATCTTCTGAATGCAAACCATTTAGCAACTTCCTCATTTCCCAAATTCGTTCTGTTTTGTATTAGATTCTTGAAAATAGATATTATTAAAAATGATATAGTCGCCGTACCGCCTAGAATCATCAATCCGAAAAATATTGTCCAATTCCCTTTAGATAGATACAATCCCAGAAAAATAATAAAAAATCCCAAAAAACCAATCATTTTACTGTCTTTTCCCGCTCTTTCTGATTCTTCATAGGGTTCACTCTCCAGAACTCCATCTTTGACTAAATTTTTTATTACTAATTTCTGCCAATCTTCCCAGAACTTTTTAGTTTCGGTAGGTTTAGTTTTTACCAGATTTTTTATGTCCGATAAACTAATTGTCGGCAAAAATCCATCCATAAAAATAAAATCGATTAACTTTCTTTCCAATTGTGAAAGATTTATTTCATCTAATTTCAAGTTGGTTAAAGTTATGAAACACTCGGGAGAGCGGAATACTATTCCAAAAAGCGGGTTCTTTTTTTGGCATTCAATTTTTACAATTTGGCGTCTCGTTAGTTCAATAATTGTCGCTACTATCGATTTACCCGTTGCTTGATAATCCCAATGAGTCAAAGCTTCTACTAGTGCAGACTCAAGATCTGAAGGCGGTTCGTGCAGCTTACCGGAAAGATTAACTTCGGGAAGAGGCTCATCCCGACCAACCTTCCACCATCTGAGTATCCAGTAAAGTGCTTTTACCAGGAAGAAAATACTTATGGCCGAGATTACTAAAATCTCAAACGATTTTAATAAAAGCACAATAATATTTTTTGACCGTGTTTGAGCTGCAAACGTTTGCTCCTCGGATAAAGCTTCCGCCAAAGCCTGATTACTTTTTCTATTCCCCAAACTCACGTTATTTACCGGATATAAAACCCTGACTTCAAAAAATTGCTTTTGTGGAAGATTGTCAGCTGTGAAACTAACAGATTGATCATCTAATATTTTAACCTTGCCGTTTAAAGGCCCATGGCCAAACACCCAGATTTTGTCACTATAAGAAGGGTAGGGAAGAGTTACTTTCGCTGTAACCTTTCCGGTTCCCTTGGCCCATTCACTGCCCACCAACTGCCAATAAAATTCCTGAAAATCGGGGTGAGTTGCCTGCGCGTCTAAAATTTTGTATTTAAGCGTAAAAACTTTATTTTGGTTTAAAGCACTATAGAACCATTTTATGTAAAATTTATCGAAGCCTACTGTAGTTGTGTACGAATTAAGTCCGCTTGAATTTTGTTGATACATCCCAAACTCGTCAGCTAGAGAAATATTAGTTACTTTATAATTAGGACAGGAGAGAGCATTTGTACATTTTCCAGCTAAATTTATCCATTCATCAGCCCAGGAAAAAGAACCATCAAAAGAATAAACCCTTTTCTCTGTGATATCGGCAGAACTATCTGAATTCAACTTGACATTAAAATCCGCCGACAAAATTCTGTAATCTTTTGCGTAAACTTTTTGAGGATAAACCAGAAAAACAGAAACCAGAAACGTAAAAAGGATTAAAGCCTTCTTAACCATTACGGTTTTATTATACCCCTAAAGTACGATCAGGGTCTGATACTTATACAGGTTAGGATTCACTGAACCACGATAAGAAACTAGCTTTATCGAAAATGAAAAGTTAGAATAGCTAAAGAGAATAATTATGATTAATAAAGAAGAAACTACCATTGGAACACATTGTATATTAGTAACTTCTGAGGGTGAAATTATACTCCAGCAAAGAACTATTGATCCAAACATAGTCAACTCGGGTAAAATCGCCATGTTTGGGGGAACTATAAAGACAAGTGAAAATTTAATAAAAGGTCTACGAAGAGAACTACTGGAAGAACTTGACCTTGACATAAACGAATACAATGTCGAAAAGCTAGGTACTTATTACAAAACCCAAAAGCTTGATGGGATAGATTATACAATCCATGTGTTTTTGGTTAACGGAATCAAAGAAAGTGATCTGAAACTTCACGAGGGAGCAGGTTTCGCAAAAGGAAAGATTGATACTCTTCTAAAAAATCCAAATATTACAAGAATTACTAGGCTTGCACTTAAAGACCTCCAAAAAAACTCTGTTCTATTGTTCTAGAACAGTAGAACGTAAGTAAACTTCTTTTTATTTCTTTAATATAATCTACAATTATTATATGGCGGGAATTTTGGCACTGGTTGGGTCGGGAGAATTTACTGACGAAGTAATTGATATTGATGAGTTTATTCTTTCAAAAACCAAAAACCCAAAAGTCGCAATTTTAGCCACGGCGGCCGGACGAGAAAAAGCTTATCAAAAATGGGTCGAGGACGGAATAAGTCACTTTAAAAAATTGAAAACTTTTGCAGCAGGAATTGATATTAAAAACTCCGAAGATACAAATAATCCCCATATTGAAAAAGAACTAGATAAATTTAATATTTATTATTTTTCCGGCGGCGATCCAGGCTATCTTTTGGATACAACAAAAGACAGTTTTGCCTGGAAAACTATAATTAAAAATTACCAAAATGGAGCCGCAATAATAGGCTGTTCAGCCGGAGCAATGATAATGGGGAAAAAAGTTTGGGCAAGAGTTTATGATTATTTAAATAAGGGCATTATGCTTCCTTGGGAACCCGGACATAATCTCGCTCATTATGGGATAATTCCACACTTTGGGGAAGTAAAAAAAGATTTTATAGAAAAAAAACTTGAGGAACTTCTTAAAAACTTACCCAAAGATTCACAAGTTATCGGAATCGAAGAAAATACCGCATATATCAAAATTAATAATAAATGGCTAATTAAAGGTAGAGGTAAAGTTCACATTCCGGCATTTGACTTAACCCAAAAACACGGGTAGTATGATAAAGTTGTCAAAAATTGAAAGGGGGTGAAAAATTATGATGTACAAATACAGTTTTGTCTGTGATCAAGGACACGAACCTGAAGAATTAGTTGTTGAAGCCGAAAACGACGAGGAAGCCTTAGTTAAAATGAAAGAGCTGGGAATGAAACATTTGACGGATCCAGCTAAACATAAACCGGGTTCTTTGCCTGAAATGACAGAGGAACAAATGGACGAAATGTTTAAGGGCAAATGGACTAAAACCCCAGTTGCCTAGCAAACTCGTCCGCCTGCCTTTCCTGTAGTTTTTCCTCTTTGGGAGTCATGTCTTTGTATGTATATAGTATTTCTGTGTCCCAAAACAACATGGCTGATTTCATGGGCGATTGAGTGAAATATTTGATATCTGCTTTGAGCTAAAAGGTCATCACTTAAAAATATCAGATGTTTTCCCTTTAAGTCATTCCCGTCAAAAGTAAAAGCCCAAGCGTCATCGAATGACGCTGCAAACCATATGTTTTTGATTATGTAATTTACTAACTCTTTTGGAAACAAAGAAATTGCTTCGGAAACAAGTCTTTTGACTTCTTTGCTTCCTGCAATATGCGCCCCAAATTTTTTTTCAATTTGTTTTGTCTTTGATAATCCAGCCATTGTTTGGTGTATATTATACAGGAGGATGAAATATGAAGGACGACAAATACAAAAAAATCAAGATGAAAAAAATACTATATTGACACAAACCATTCAATTGACATAATTAAGTCATTATGAGAGTTATTTCCGCTTATCAGGCGAGAACCAATTTCGGAGAGCTTTTAAATCTTGTTTATTATAAAGATGAGGAAGTTGTTATAGAAAGGAAAGGAAAACCTATGGTCAAAATCACTAAAATGAAAACAGCTAAAAAGAAAACAGCAGATCCTTTCTTACGAGCTGCCGGAGCTTGGAAAGACTTAGACACCAATAAGATGATCTCCGAAATATATAAGGCGAGAAGTGACGGTTCAAAAAAAAAGAAATTTCTAGCTAGTTGGAATCTCCGATGAAGTATCTTATTGACACAGATTATGCTATTTCTTTTCTTAAAGGCAAAAAAGAGGCGGTTGAGATACTAACAAAATATCAAAATAATTTGGCAATGAGTGTTATTTCATTAGCCGAAATACTAGATGGAATTTATAATCAACCAGAAGAGAAAAAAAGACTGATTGATTTAAAAGACTTTTTAACCGGTATAGATATACTAAAGGTAGATGAAAGGGTTGCTACGGCTTTTGCGAAAATAAGATCTAAACTAAGAGCTAAGAGGGCCCTTCTTGAAAGTTTAGATATTATAATAGCCGCTACAGCTATGGATCAAAGGTTAGTATTAATTACAGGTAATAAAAAGCATTTCGAAAGAATTGAAGGACTAAAAATTTTATAATTATGAGCACTACTATTAAGTGTAAATATTGCGGCAGGGAGATGGAAATAACTGAAGCTTTGGGAAAAAATATTGAGGAAAAAATCCGGCATGAATTAAGCGAAAAAGCAAATATTGAAATTACTGACCTGAAAAAAGCTCTCGCAGAAAAGGAAGAAAAAGTAGAGGAGCTAAGAGAGCAGGAGCTTAAACTCCGGGAAGAAAAGAGAAAAATTGAAGAAAGAGAGAAAGATCTGAAACTGGAAGTCGAAAGACGGATTGATGAAGAGAAGAAAAAGATCGAAGAGGCAGTACTTACCCAGGCATCACACGACCACCATCTCAAAGATTTGGAAAAAGATAAAAAAATTAACGATTTAATGCTCGCGCTGGAAGAAGCCACAAGGAAAGCACAGCAGGGATCTCAACAGTTGCAAGGAGAAATATTAGAGCTGGATCTCGAGGAAACACTAAGAACTGCATTCCCGAATGACGAAATCGAACCTGTTGGAAAGGGAGTTAAAGGGGCGGACGTTCGGCAAATTGTTAAAAGTCCTAAGGGCTTTACCTGCGGGGTAATACTATGGGAAAGTAAACGTACAAAAGATTGGAAAGATGAATGGCTTACTAAGCTTAAAGACGACCTTAGGCGCGAAAAAGCCAATATTCCCGTAATAGTAACCAGTGCTATGCCGAAAGATATAACGAACGGGATGGGATTAAAAGATGGAGTTTGGGTTATGTCTAACACTTTAGCTCTGCCGTTGGCCACGTTACTTCGAAAAAACCTTCTTGATATTGCTTACCAAAAGGCAGTCACCACCAAAACAGGGGAGAAGGCAGAATTATTGTACGACTACATAACAGGTCATGAATTTAGGCAACAGGTTGAAGCTCTGGTCGAAGTTTACAAAGAAATGAACGATCAAATAGGCCGGGAAAGAGCTGCTTTTGAAAAAAGCTGGAAAGCGCGCGAGGCTCAAATAAAGAGAGTCTTGATATCCGTTACAAATATTTACGGAAGTGCTCAAGGGTTAGCCGGATCTTCAATGCCGCAAATTAAAGGCCTGGAATTAATGGAATTAGGAGAGGGAAAATAGTAAACTTTTTACTGATGACAAAATTGCTGCCTTTATCAATCAAAGAGCTGCCAAAACCTCCTTCTTTAAAAAAACTACTAGGACCGAGCTTTATTCTGCTTGGCTTAGGTTTAGGAAGCGGGGAACTTATACTTTGGCCATATCTAACTGCAAATTACGGTTTAGGGATAATTTGGGCGGCGATCCTGGGAATAACATTTCAGTTTTTTATAAATATGGAAATAGCAAGATATACCCTAGTGGCAGGTGAAAGCATATTTGTGGGACTTACGCGCAAATTCGGGAAGGTAACACCTTACTGGTTCATTTTTTCAACCTTAACGCCATGGATATGGCCGGGAATTGCCGCCTCTGCAGGAAAGGTCTTATCGGCCGCATTAGGGATTAGATATACTGCCGCAATAGGAATACTCCTTCTTATTTTGATCGGCTTGATTTTAAGCTTAGGAAAAGTGGTTTATAAGACCCAGGAAAAAACTCAAAAGGCAATTATTTTAGTTGGAATCCCGTTTATTTTAATAATGACTTTGTCTTTTACAAAATCCCAGGATTGGTCGGCATTAGGAATGGGGCTTTTTGGCAGGGGAGAGGGTTATTGGTTTTTACCTATGGGGCTTCCCTTCGCAACTTTTTTGGCTGCTTTTGCCTACGCTGGGGCAGGAGGAAATCTAAATCTGGCACAATCGCTTTACATCAAAGAAAAGGGTTACGGCATGGGTAAATTTGGTGGAAGAATATCCGGACTTTTTGGTAACAAACAAAAAGACTTGAAATTAACAGGTGTAACTTTTGAGCCAACGGGCCAAAATCTAATAAATTTCAAAAAATGGTGGAAAAGAATAAATATCGAGCACGCTTTGATTTTTTGGATAACAGGAGCTTTTACTATAATTTTATTAAGCTTGCTTTCGTATACCACCGTCTATAAAAATGCTGGCGTTGAAACCAGCATAAATTTTGTTATTCGCGAAGCAGGTTTTCTGACATCAAAATTAGTTCCTTTCCTTGGTGAATTATTTCTGGTTATAGTGAGCATCATGCTTTTCGGAACGCAGTTTTCGGTTACCGCCAGCAACAGCAGAATAATGTCGGAGAATTTGGTAATAACAAACCCGGATAAGTATAAAATAGAAAATTCTTCTTACTTCTTTTATATCTTTTTATGGGCCCAGATACTTTCCGGAATTATTATTTTCTCTTTGGGATTTACCGAACCACTTAGCTTAGTTGTGATAGGCGCTGTCCTCAACGCATTTTCGATGTTTATTTATTCAGGATTAGTTCTTTGGCTTAACCTAACAAGCCTTGCAAAACCCCTCCGCCCATCATTTTTAAGAACTTTCGCAGTTGGCTCGGCTTTCCTTTTCTACGGAGCCTTTAGTATTTTTACAATCTCTCAATTTTTATTTAGATGACCATTCAACTTATTTACAACAGTCGTTGAAAAATGGTTAAGGCTATAAAAGGTGAGTTTGAACCTTGCAAAAGAACTTGACCCAGACGATCATGGCTGGCCCGCATATGAGGGAAGATCAGACTTGGCAAGATCACAGGCTGTTAATCCATTGAGAGAGGAGTTAGCTAGAATGTTTAGAGTCCCTCGAATTGGCCCATCCAAGAAATAAGCCACATTTGATTAACTTCTACCACTTCGTAGGAATGCTGTGATAAGATTTATTTAAGAATTGTGGAAAAATAATTATGATGCTCCAAAACCACATATTAGCGTCTTATTTCATATATAAAGCTTTTCCGAATCCTCTTATAGGCATTCCTTTATCATTTGCTTCCCACTACGTTCTCGACACAGTATCATATCCATCTAAGGAAATGGAAATTTCACTACAGTCAGAAATGGCAAGCAATAGAGACAAGGTAACCTTCGCGTTCACAATCTCTTTTCTTATTCTTACAAGTACAATCGTTCTTTTTTTAATAGCAAAAAAAATGAATTTAATTTTAAATTTATTATATATATGATTTCTGCTAATCTGCCAGATATCTACGGCCAAATAATACCTATTTTGAAAGGAAAAAGGAAGGAGGCTTTAGACGGGCACAAGTTCGAATTAACTCACAACCCCTACATAAAGATTTTTCTTAATCAGATGCTGACTTTAACTGGAATATTCTATTTAATTATCAAATAAATATGAAAATATTAAAGATTGGGCTTTTGATTTTAATCTTTTTAGCGGGAGTTTCTAGTGGATATCTACTTTTACAAATTAAACCAAGAAGCGAATTTAAAATACCAGTTGTTAAAGAAACTGCCAGACCTTTGGATAAATATACAATTGAAAATTTAAGTAAAAGAAAACCAGCAGGGGGAGAGGTTAAGATTGAAAAAACTTTGGAAGAAAATAAAGATTTTGTCAGCTACTTATTTTCATTTACAACTGAGGGAAAGAAAGTAACAGGGCAAATGAATGTGCCCGTGTTATCCCTAAAGTACCCCTTAATTTTAATGATCAGGGGTTACGTTGACCAAAAAATATACCAAACAGGAGTTGGGACTAAAAGACCCGCAGAAGTTTTTGCCAAAAACGGCTTTATAACTATTGCCCCTGATTTTCTAGGTTACGGAGATTCAAATAAGGAAGCTTCTGATATTTTTGAGACTAGGTTTCAAACTTACACAACAGTTCTAGATTTAATAGAATCAATAAAGCAACCCCACTTCGCCGAGGTCAACGACCCTGAGGCTCAGACCCGAAGGGCTACGCGGGGCGCGTGGAATCAAAAAGACATTTTTCTTTGGGCACATTCCAATGGTGGACAGATAGCTTTAACTGTCCTTGAAATTACCGGCGCAACTTATCCCACCGTCCTTTGGGCACCGGTGTCAAAACCTTTTCCATATTCGATTCTTTACTACGTGGACGAATCAGAAGACGGTGGAAAACTAATCAGACGTGAACTTGCTAAATTTGAGGAAACATACGACACTGACCTTTATTCAATCCACAAATATTTCGATCGCGTTCTCGCTCCAATCCAAATTAACCAAGGAATTAACGATACTGCAGTCCCAAAAAGCTGGTCAGATAATCTTTACAAAAATTTATCCGCAAGAAAGCAACCATCCTCTGAACAGACTACAGACTATTTTAGCTACCCAGGTGCTGACCACAATCTAACCCCAGGTTGGAATCTAGCAATCACTCGCAACCTTGAGTTTTTCCAAAAGAACCTAAAATCAGTTCTGAAATAACTCTATATTTTTATTGTTTTACTTGGGGTCGGGCTTCGTTAACGTTAATCTTTCGACCTTTTAGCTCACTTCCATTCAATGTCTCAATTGCCTTTTTAACTTCGTCGTCTTTAGACATTTCGACAAATCCAAAGCCACGGCTTCGGCCTGTCATCTTGTCCATAATAACTACGCAGTCAACAATTGTTCCTACTTGTGAAAAAAGAGCCCGGAGATCGTCAGCGGTAACTGTGAAATCCAAGTTGCCTACAAAAATCTTAGCTGCCATTAAAAATGCCTCCTTTCTAAACCTTCCTCACTTACTGGGAGGCAATTATCAGTATATACTCCTCTTACTCAAGTTTGCAACTATCGTAAGAGATTATGATCCCCCAAAATACTATTTTTAATTACAAATCGAAGTATTTTGGGTATAAACGAGATTTTTCGTAAAAACAAGGGTATAATATCACATATGACAAAAAATAAGGCTACATATTCAAAAAGCAAGGCAGGAAAACAACTGGGGTATAGAACTCCTAAGTTTTTTCGCGCAAGCAAATTCGGCGGTGGAACCAAGGCGCCTTTAAAATTCGATCCTTCGAGATTTAAGACACAACATAAAGGATAACTTATGGATAAACCAAGCTCTATTTTAGCCAAGTTAGACGACGGGACAATTCAACTTACTTTTAATATTCCCAACACTTTGATTAAGAAAAATCGGGAAGAAGTAGTAGAAGAGATTGGAAAAATAATCGAAATTCCGGGATTTAGAAAAGGTAAGGCTCCACTTGAAAAAGTCATCGAAAAAATTCCTCAAAATGAACTTATTCAAAAAACACTAAGCCGCGTTCTGCCAAAGCTTTTTGCCGATGCAATTAGTGAATATAAACTAAAACCGGCAATCTACCCCAGATTTGAATTAATTAAAGCTGAAGAAAATGAAGATTGGCAAGTTAGGGCAGTAACTTGCGACATACCCGAAGTTGAATTGGGAGATTATAAAGCGGCAATTACGTCCCTTAAAACATCAAAAATCTGGACACCAAACTCTAGTGAGCCTACCCGCAATGTTTCGCAAAGCGATGCAGCCGGGGAAAAAGAACAGCAAGTACTTAAAAGCTTGATCGAAAATGTTAAGGTAAATATTCCAAAAATTCTAATAGATCAAGAGGTTGATACAAGGCTGGCTAATTTATTGGAAAGAATCGAGAAACTTGGGCTTACGCTGGATAATTATTTGGCCTCAATCGGCAAAAACCCGGAAAGTTTGCGCAAGGAGTATGGGGATTCTGTGAGAGAGTCCATAAGTGTCGAGCTAATTCTTGATAAAATAGCTCAAGCTGAGAATGTTGAAGCAAAACAAGAAGAAATTGAAAAAGCCATAAACACGTTATCGGCAGATCCAAACACCAAAAAAGACATCGATAATCCAACACAGCGAAGGTTAATTGAGGCTATTCTAAAAAGAAGAAAAGTTCTTGAAATTTTAACATCGTTGTGATAGAATTGCCCCCAAATGAACAAGCAAACTAAGACACAAGCCCAGAAGATAGCTAAAGAGGTAAATTTTCTTGAAAACCTCAAGGATCTGGGCGGTTCAACATATGACTCTTTCAAAAAAGATCTTATTCAGGGGACTTCGCAGGAGTTTATCAACCAGGTCTTAGGCAGAAAACCTGAAAAGAATTTTTCGGGTGAATTTTATGCAGGAGAAACCCTCGAAATCGATACAGTTACAAGAGAAAATTTTGAAGCACAAAAGAAATTAGAAAAACAAATAACTTTTGAAAGAAGGCTTTTAGATGAAGAAAGACACATTGTCGAAAGCAAAATGAATGAGCTTAAGATCAGGCTTTACGCCGTAACTCAGGAAGTTACATATATAGCTCAATCTACTCCAAGACTTATAGAAGAACTTGAGGTTGCTGCTATCCAAGCACCGGTAAATCCCGGAATTTATCATGTCTTGTTTTTTGAAAACTTATTGGAATTTCTTAAAAGCTTCAAACAGGGAATTGAGGATTCTATAGTTTGGCTTTCTGCTTTAAACAAGAAAGGGCAAAAGAAAAACTTTTGGAGCTTTTACAAACAGTATAAGGGTAAATTCTTACTTTCCGGTGAACACTTTTCCCAACGCTCCGCAGGTTAGTTTGCTTTTATCCCCAAATTTAATTAAAATCGGCTGATAGCTAAAAGCTAATGGCCATAAGCTAGTTTGAGCGGATAGCTCAGTTTCGTCCAGAGGACGATCGGCCTTTGGCTGAGGTTAGAGCGATTAATTAAATGCTGTTTTGGGCGGTTAGCTCAGCTGGTTAGAGCGTTGCATTGACATTGCAAAGGTCGGGGGTTCGAGCCCCTCATCGCCCACAAATTAATAAAATAAACAGAAAGGTGGTGAAAACTATGGCATTAAGTGAATTGATACAGTAACTATTAAAGAATTCTCTTTACATTTCGGCGTCGATTTCGAATTACAAAACCT
>Ga0209542_10002433_pt1 | contig 41643 bp, 40 predicted proteins | sample RifCSPhighO2_01_FD_184028 | JGI IMG/M metagenome (GOLD analysis project Ga0209542, IMG submission 184028) | Soil microbial communities from Rifle, Colorado - Rifle CSP2_plank highO2_0.1 (SPAdes) (version 2) | ecosystem: Environmental > Terrestrial > Deep subsurface > Rock core/Sediment ... | reverse complement strand
ACCTTTTTACTTTGGAAATCCTGAACGATATGAGCTTGCAGGTTTTGGTGCGCTATCCGCCGGGCGAAGATGTTAAATTAATCGACGAGAAAAAATGGCCCGAGCGGATCGTTTTCGATAAGCCGGCCTTTCGTTTTTCGGGACGCCCGGATTTTGAGATAAGGAAGGTGGACGACGAAAACCTTATCGACCAAATTTATTATTCGAGCGTTGTCGTGACCGGGCCGACTTCCATACCGCTAGATTCTTCTTTGATGGACCGGCCGGTCGTGGTTGCGGACATGTATCCGACAGCGAGAAATAAATTCGGGAAAGGTTGGGGATTTCTTTTGGACCATATCCATAAACTTATTTCGACGGGCGGAGTTTGGCACGCCGAAACGCGGGAGGATTTCGAAAAAGCCATTAAGTCTTATTTAGAAAACCCTTCGCTTCACAAAGAAGGCCGCGCGAAAATCCGGGATATTTGGTTTTCCCGCGCGGATGGGAAGGCTTCGGAGCGATTGTTGGGAGTAATTCACAATTCACTAAAATAATATGAAGGGCTGGACAAATTGGAGAAAAGAAAACTATAAATTTTTTGCCCGCGAACTTGCCGGTGAAGATAAGAAAAAGAAACTTTTGGATTTGGGGGCGGGGCCGTGTCAGTTCGCGAAAGTGTTCAAGCAATTTTCATACACCGGCGTCGATTCCGACCCGTATCCCGATGTCGTCGTGGCTGATTTGACCAAAGAACTTCCTTTCGGCGCGGGAACTTTTGACATAGTTACCGCATCGAACGTCCTTGAGCATATGCCCAATCCGGAAAATCTTCTTAAGGAAATCCAGAAAGTGCTTTCGCCCCGAGGCATCGTCGTCGGTACGGTCCCATTTATTGCCCTTCCGCACCAGGAACCGCGCGATTATTTTCGGTACACCCATCACGGCTTGAGGCATCTTTTGTCGGCCGCTGGGTTTTCCAATATAGAAGTTACGCCCATCGGGTTTCCGCTTATGCCTAAATTTTCTTTTCTACCTAAGATTTTAAGGAGGCGCGTCCAAAATTTATATATGCGCTTTTCTCCGTCGATTACGCTTTCGCATTGCGAGGGGTACGGTTTTAAGGCCACAAAATGAAAACCATCCTTGCCAACGTTTCGAATAGTTTTTTTGTTAGGAATTTTTTGCGCACGGATGCGTTAAAAGTTTTGGAGGCAAGCGGGGAGGTTCGCTTGGTCCTTTTGGCGCCCAAGAATAAAGTGGATTATTATAAAAAGGAATTTCCTGCGCCATTTATAACTTTCGACATCCTTCCGGAGGTTGGAAATTCTCGAGTCGAAAAATTTTTCAAGTTTTTGGAGACGGCAAGCATTTCAAGCAAAACTTCGTACATGCTTGCGAAATCAAACCTGCATCGTCACGGATCTAGTTTTTCAATCCTGCGATATCCGTCATTTTTGCTGCGCATGGTTTTATTGAATCTCGGGCGTTTTTCTTTTTGGAGAAATTTCGTGAGGGGAATTTATTATGTATTTCCGAATAACGCCTTCGACGAAATTTTGGAAAAGTATAAACCGGACTTGGCTTTTTTCCCGAGCCTGATTTATTCCGAAGATTACGTTTTAGCCAAAGCCGCAAAGAAGCGCGGCGTGAAAACTTTGGGGATGACGCTTTCCTGGGACAATTTTTATTCGAAGACTTTGCTTTTGGTGAAACCGGACAATCTCCTTTTGCACACAAAAAATATTTTAAGCCAAGCGCAAAAATTCGGGGATTGGGATTCTCCTAACGTCTCCGCTGTTGGGATTCCGCAGTACGATAGATATTTCAAAAAGGAAAATATAAGTTCCCGCGAAGAATTTTTCAGGAGCATCGGCGCCGACCCTTCCAAGAAATTAATTTTGTATGCCTTCTCCGGCAAGGCCGGTTTTAACATTGAACTTAAGATCGTGGAGCTCTTGCATAAATATTTGGTTGAAAAACAAATTAACGACGATATCCAAGTTTTAATCCGCCCGTATCCGCGTTACGATTTTCCTAAAGAAAAATTGGAAGCCATGAAGCAGAAATACGGTTTCCTGGCGGCCTCACCCGTGGCGCATCCGACCGGCGGGAAGGGCGATTGGGAGTTTGATAAAGAGGCTTTGGATTTTCTTTCTTCGAGCCTCGCGCACGCGGACCTGGTGGTTACGATGTACTCGACTTTTTTCATTGAGGCCGCGATTTTTGATAAGCCCTTGGTCGCGGTTGGGTTTGACGGCGAGAAGGAACTCGATTATTGGAATTCGGCTAAGCGCTTTTTTGACTGGAACCATCTCGCGGAATTGCGTCCGCTCGACGGGATTAAAATCGTCAAAAGCGGCCAAGAGCTTATTTCAGCCATAAATGGATATCTTTCCAACCCAGCGCTTGATTCCGAGGGCAGGAAGAAAATCGTCCTGGAGCAGTGCCAATTTACGGATGGCCTATCGGGGGAAAGGGTCTCAAAAACAATTTTGGGCCTTTTAGGGTTAAAATAGATATAACATAATATAGAATGCCAAAAGAGAAGGTTATCTTATTCCCCCTTTCGAGTTCAGCGGTTTTCAGGAATCTTTTTTTCTTCCCGTCGAGCGTTTTCGAAAGGCTAAAGGAAAAGCTTAATGTGCAAGATGGCGTGCGCGTTGTTTTTTTATTGTCCCCGGAACATAAGGAAAAATATCCGGAATTCGTGAAGGAGTGCCAAGCTTCCGAAATTTTCAAAATCGAATACATCCCGATCCCGGCCAAAAAAACTTTTCTCGAAAAAATATTCTACTTTTTTTATTCCTATTTAATTTACACCGGGACGACTTGGATAATGGCGACGATCGGGACGCGCCCGGACGAGCCTCCGGCCGGCGGGAGGTGGTATCTTGCCCCACTCAAAAGAATAATCGCCGGGACGCTCGGGAAAATAGATTTTGTTAAATCTAAAATTGTCCCAAGCCTTCATCTCCGCATTTTCAACGAGCGGCCTTTCCGCGAAATTTTTGATAAGTACCAACCGAGTTTGGTTTTAATTCCCCACCTTTATGGATGGTACGATACGTTGGTGCTCTCCGAAGCGCGCCGCCGAGGCATTAAATCAATCGGCATGGCTTCGGGCTGGGACCACTTGGATAAATATTTTTTGCCGTTCAAGGTGGACATGTTGATGGCGCAGTCAAACCAGATAAAAAGGGTCGCCATGGAATTCCAAAATTACCGCCCAGAAAATATTTCGCTCGTCGGTTATCCGCATTTTGATTTCATCGAAGACCGCAAATATGAAATGTCGCGAGAGGCGATTTTGGAGAGCTTGAATTTTCCAAAAGATTCGAAATTTATTTTATATGTTTCAAACTCGACTTATTGCCCGGACGAGCCGGAAGTCATAGACGAGATTTTGAAGTGGGCCGATGAAAAAAGATTTGGCGACGATGTTTATCTGGTAATCCGCCCGTATTCCGGCGGCCGCGGACAGGACAAGGAATTCGACCGCAAGAAGTTCGAGAAATTCGAAAGCCACCCCCGCGTGCGATTTTACAAGCGTGAGTTTTGGGGGGACCTTGAGAAAAGTATTTATTTCGTTAATATCATGCGCCACGCCGATGTGGTTATCGCCGTTTACACCACCATGGCGCTTGAGGCCGCAGTGCTTGACAGGCCTCTTGTCGCGACAGCTTTCGATGGGCATTCCGTTCGCTCCCTCCGCCGCTCGATAAGAAGGTTCGAAGCATTTGAGCATTTTAAAGACGTATTAAAAATTGGCGCTATGAAGTCCACGCGCAGTTTCGATGAGCTTTTCGAAGCGCTTGACTCGTATCTAAAAAACCCAAATTTGGACGGGGACAAAAGAGAACTTATGAGGCGGGAACTTTGTTATAAGTTAGACGGCCGCTCTTCCGAGAGGATAGTTCAACATATATTAAATGAAGCAAATATTTCATAAATTAAAAACCGCGTATACGCTTTTTTTCAGGCTGTTTGGGGACTATAAATCACGAATAGTTTTTTTGATAATTATAGGAATTCTGAGCGGACTTTTGGGTGGCCTTGGCATCGGGGTTCTAATTCCTCTAATATCTTTTGCCGTCGAGGGAGGGGAGCTTGGGAATGACTTTATAACCCATTTTGTGCAAAAAATACTTCTCTGGCTAAATGTTCCGCCCTCGCTTTACGCTCTTTTGGCGCTCATCGCCGCAATCTTTGTGCTTAAGGCAATTGTCCTTTTTGTATTCAGTTATTTTACAATACGCATTTCCAATGATTGCGAGAATAACTATCGTAAATACTTTTACCGCGCAACACTCGAAGCCGACTGGCCCTATCTCGTTAGGCACAAGATAGGGCACCTAGAGAACATGCTTATGGTCCACGTCGAATCAGTTCCAAGGCTGATGAATCTGATGAGTACTATTTTCTTGAATTTCACGAGTTTTTTCATATACCTTCTTTTGGCTTTCCGTCTCTCACCCTTGACCACAATCCTTGCTTTCTCGCTCGGCGGCGTACTCTTGTTGTTTTCCTACCCCTTTGTCAGAAGGACAAAGGTACTTTCCAAAAAGCAGTCTGCCCTTAACCAAGCTATGGCTCACGAAGTGAATGAAAATGTCATGGGGCTTAAAACGATTAAAGCGATGAATATCGAGAACGAATCAGCGAAAGTCGCTGTGAATATATTTGACAGGCTGCGGGAAAATAAACTCAAGCTTTTTTTTGTAAGGAAGGTCAATTCAATTTCAATAGAGCCTCTTGGTATAATTTTTATTGCCATTATCTTCAGCGTACTTTTTCAACGTTCTGTGTTTGATTTCGGAGTGTTTGCCGTATTACTGTATTTAATCCAGAAAATTTTTGCGTTTGTTGAGGACCTTCAGGGTTCTTTCCATTCCCTAAATGCCTCGGGGCAATTCGTTAAACGCCTTCTTTCTTTTGAAGACGAAATTCTGAAGAATAAAGAAAAAGACCAGGGAAAAAGAAATTTCGAATTTGATAAAGAACTCAAGTTTAGCGACGTGACGTTTTCATATCCCAAACGCGGCAAGGATGTCTTGAGGGGTATAAATTTTAGTATAAGCAAGGGCGAGATGGTGGGGGTAATAGGGCCATCTGGAGCTGGGAAAACAACTATGGTTGATTTGTTTTTAAGGCTTTTTGAGCCAAGGACTGGGAAAATTATAATTGACGGCCGTGACGTCAAAGAGATTTCGATCAGGGATTGGAGGAGGAATGTTGGCTATGTCTCCCAGGACATATTTTTGAAAAATGACACCGTTTTTAATAACATAAAATTTTATGATGAAAACGTTACCGAAGAGGATATTTTTATGGCGGCAAAAGAAGCTTATATTTATGATCTTGTGATGGGGCTTCCAGACGGCTTCAATACTATTGTTGGAGAACGGGGACTAAGCTTCTCTGCTGGCGAGCGGCAAAGGATTATTCTCGCGCGGATTTTCGCAAGAAAGCCCAAGATTCTTATTTTGGATGAAGCTACGAGTTCGCTTGATAATGAGTCTGAGGCCATTATAAAGAAAGTCATAAATAATTTGAGGGGAGACATGACCATAGTTGCAATCGCGCATAGGCTTTCAACAATAATGAATGCCGACAAGCTTATTGTTCTTGAGAATGGGCAGATTGTTGAGATTGGGTTGCCGAAAGCGCTTCTCGAGGAGAAGAATTCATATTTTTATAAGGTGTACAATATAATCCAGTAAGGATATGGCTAAGATGCTTTTTGTGATGAGGGCAACGACCCACTTCCATTATTATCGGAGCATCGTAGAGGCTGCGGTAAGGAGGGGGCATAAAGTCGAAGTCTTGTTCGAGCGCTTCGGAGAAAGCTGGTCCGCGGAAAATTATCTCGAGCCGATTGAGGAGTCGCGACGAGAAAACGGAAATTTTTCCCATGGGCAAGCGCTTAACCGAAAGGGCTGGTTAAAAAACGTTATCGGCTGGTCGCGTCGGCTTCTCAATTACAACCACAATTTAAATTTTAAGGACCAGCCGAAATATTTTCGGGATAGGTCTGTAGCGATGTTTCCGTCGTACTGGAAAATTTTGTTTAAGAATTCTCTGGCCCGTTTTTTCTTCAGGAAGCGCACTGTCGGTAGGTTTTTTCGATATGTTGAAAGCAAGACCTCGCCGGAGCCATCGGTAGTCGCGCACATAAAAAAGATTTCTCCGGAGGTTGTTATTGCTTCCGCGGGAAATTTAAATGCCGACTCCGCGGATATAGAATATATAAAAGCTGCGAAATCTCTGGGCGTGCATACCGTCATCCCGGTAATAAGCTGGGATTTTCTTACGACCAAGGGGACGATCCATATCCTTCCGGACCGCCTTTTGGTTTGGAATAAGTTCCATGAATCTGAAGCTCTTAAGTACCACCATTTTCCGGAAAAAAATATGAGGATAATAGGGGCCCCTGTTTTTGATAAATGGCTTTCGGAAATAGGTAAGACTCCGGAGCTAGACCGCGATTCGTTTGCAAAAAAATATGGCCTAAGGTCCGAAGACCCATTTGTGCTTTACCTAGGTTCAACCGCGAACGTGGCTGCGGACGAAAGCTGGGTTGTCCAGGAAATGCGCAAGGCGCTTGATGAATCCGGAGATGAAGCTTTAAAGAAGACGCAGATTATAGTCCGACCGCACCCCGCGCATTGGAAAATATACGGGTCGATTAAAAATTTGAAAGATGTGCGCATTGTCCCGGAGATAGGCGGGATGATGCCGGACAATAAATCTGCGCTCGAACTTTTTTACGATTCAGTTTATCATTCTGTCGCTATCGCCGGGATTAATACGAGCGGTATGATAGACGCTATCATCGCCGGCAAACCGTGCATCGCCATGCTGATTGAGCGTTACCGCTCGCGTCATGAAAAAACTGCTTATTTCCAACAGCTTCTGAAAAGCGATGCGGCCAACCTTGCCCGTGACGGGAGAGGATTTGCGCGGGAGTTTAAGAAATTGCTCTCGGGAAATGATGAGCATAAAAAGGAAAGGGAAGCTTTTATAAAAGACGCCATCAGGCCGAGGGGATTCGAAATTAGCGCCGGAGAGGCGGCCATAGTTGAGGTAGAAAATTTGCTCCATGAAAAGAATTAAAAATTTTGCCAAATTTATTATTACCATCCTGGCAGAATCTTATTTCAAAATAAGGCATCTTTGGGCGGTTTGGTTTTACTTCATAAACAGGAAGGGAAGAAAATTATATCGCGCGAATCCTCCTAAGCTCGACGGGCTCCAAAAACGTTTAGTTGAAGATTTAGAAAGAACGGGGATAGCGGTCGCGCATATCGACGAGCTTTTTCCAGGAGAAAAGAAACTCCCTATTTTGCAGGAATATGTGAGCGAATTAAGAAAGGGGGCGGAGACAAAAACTGGAAAAACTTTTTTAGATTATCTCTGGGACGTCATTCCAGTTCTGGATTTAAGCAACCCGTTCGTAAAAATTTCGCTTGATGCAAAAATTCTAGATGTAGTTAATTCGTACATGCGGATGTACTCGCGCTTTTATTACCTCACCCTTAACGTGACAAAGCCTGTGGGTAGGAGTGCCGAAGCTTTCGCGTCCCAGCGCTGGCACCGCGACCCGGAAGATAAAAAAATGCTGAAGATGTTTATTTATATTAATGACGTGGACGAAAACTCCGGGCCTTTTATGTATATCCCGGAATCGAAATATGGTTTGAAATGGGGAGGTGTTTTTAAACAGAAGCCGCCGAAGGGATATTATCCTCCCGATGGGGAAGTTGAGAAAATGGTTCCCAGTGAATTCATAGAGGAGATGACGGGCAGGGCCGGCACGATAATTTTCTGTGATACTTCCGGGCTGCATAAGGGTGGATTTGCCCTGCAAAGAGAACGGATTATGTTTACCGCCGGGTATCGTTCGACTGCTTCTGCGTGGCGTACGGATTTCAAACATCCCAAAAACCTTGAAGAAGAAATCAACAAGGCCGGCCTTGGTGAGAAGGCGCGCTTTGCGGTAACGCCAAACCAAACACCACTTTCAACATCTCTTTTATATTGGCTTAAGGGTAAAAAGATATGAGGATCTTATTTGCAACCCAATTCGCCGCGCACTTCCACTATTTCAAGAGCATCATTAGGTCGCTCTTAAAACGGGGGCATACGGTCCGTCTCGTTGTTATTGAGCACGAAAAATATAATAAGGAGCAATACCTGGAGGCGATCGAGGAGTTTAAAAAAGAATTCCCTAATTTTGAATGCGTTCCCGCGAAAATGAGGGAAAATAATTTTTCCGCGAAAATATTATTTTTGGCGAGGGACCTCGCCAATTATCGGCGCTACTTTTTTGTAAAAAACCAGTCAGCATTTTATAGCGAGCGGCTCATCCGTTTTTTCCCTCTCGGCACGAGAAGTTTTTTTGGTTCGTCTTTGGGGATTTGGCTTATCAAAAGGAAAATGGTGGGGAGGCTCCTCGATTACATAGAAAATTCGTCGGAGCCGTCCAAGGAAATTTTGGAGGACATAAAAAATTTCAAGCCGGATGTCCTTTTGGCTTCACCGGTTAACATGCGCAGGAACTTTTTCATGACCGACCTGGAGTACCTTAAGGCTGCAAAGAAAATGGGCCTGTTTTCCGCCCTGCCGATAATTTCATGGGATAACTTAACGACTAAGGGAATTTTTCACGTTTGGCCGGATTTGTTTTTGGTGTGGAACGAAGTACAGAGGGACGAAGCTCGAGAGCATCACGGCATACCGGAAGAGAAAATGAAAATTATTGGGGCGCCGCTTTTTGATGGCTGGTTTGGAAATTTGAAACCCTCCGAGAGCAGGGAAGAATTCTGCAAACGATACGGGCTGGATCCATCAAAGCCGATCCTTTTATATTTAGGCTCGTCTAAAAATATGTCTCCGGACGAGTCGTGGGTGGCGGTCAAAGTTAGGGAAGCCCTGGATGATTCCCAGGATGAGAAAATGAAAGAAGTGCAAATTGCGATCCGCCCGCACCCGTCCAATTACGAAATTTACGAAAAAATTATCAGTCCCGGAATAGTGATGGTCCCGAAGGAAGGAATCCTGCCCAACCGCCCGGAAGAGCTGCAGCTTTTTTATGATTCGCTTTATTATTCTACAGCCGCTCTCGACGGAGTTAATACGAGCGGAATAATCGACGCGACTATAATGGACAAGCCCGGCATAGTCATTTTTACCAAGGAACACGAAAAGACTCAGCGTGAAACCCAACATTTCAGGCAGCTCGTAGAGGGAAAGGTTTTATACGAAGCGGAGAAATTTGAAGAGGTCCCCAGAATTTTAAGGAAGATTTTGGAAGGAAGCGATGAAAAAAGAGAGAACCGCAGGAAGTTTGTTTTGAAATTTATTAGGCCCCTTGGTCGTGATGTTGTAGCAGGCGAAGCGGCCGCAGATGAATTGGAGAAAATAAATGGCATACGATAAATCAAATCCGCTTATATCAATTGGCCTACCTACGTATAACAGGGCATTTTGTATCCGTCGCGCGATTGATACTCTTTTAGCCCAAACTTATTTAAATTTTGAGCTAATAATTTCCGATAATGCTTCAACTGACGAAACTGAAAAGATTTGCCTAGAATATGCCGAAAAAGATAAACGCGTAAAATATTTTCGCCAGCCGGAAAATAAGGGATACGCGGCAAATTTTTATTTTACGCTTGGCCAGGCCAGTGGTAAGTATTTTATACGCGTTTCCGATGACGATTGGTGGGCGTCGGAATATTTGGGAAAATTATTAGAGGCACTTGAAGAAAATCCTGAATATGGGGCAGCGCTCTGCTCTTTTAATTTAGTAGAGCATGACGGAACTTTTTCCGAAGCTATACCTTTGACTGGTGAATGTGATGTAACACGGGATAGCTACTATGCAGTTTATAAAAAAGTTTTAATGCGCAAGCCTGGGCTTGACCATTTTACCTTCGGGCTTATCCGCACGGAATTTTTAAAAAAATTTTTGGCGCGACCTCTTACTGGTAGGCTTGGTTGGGACAGAATCTTAGTTTCGGAAATGGCTTTATCCATAAAACTTTACTGCGTGCCCGATGTCCTCAGGTTTATTGCAAAAAAAATTCCAGGTGGGCACTCCGTGAGGTTTCATATAAAAAAGAAAAAGAAATTAGTTTCGACAAATTATTATGTCCTTTTCACGACTTCGCTAAAAAGAGTAATAACTTCGCCGGTTATTCCGCTTCACAGGAAATTATTCGTTTTTATGCCTTGGTTTGGAGCTATGCTTGCTAAGCGTAAAAAAATCTTTGGCTTTTTTTACGGCGATTACTCGAGATTCCTCCGGTTAAGCTATTGGAAACAAAAACTAAGAAAAGTATAGTTATACTTATATGCTTATAAAAGAGACAAAGTTTAAAGATCTCTACCTAATTGAAGCGGAACCTTTTGTTGACCAGCGGGGGTATTTTGCAAGGACCTATTGTAGGAACGAGCTTTCTAAGGCTGGAATAAATTTTGAGGTAGCCCAAATAAGCCTCTCGTTCAACAAACAGCAAGGTACCCTGCGCGGGATGCATTTTCAAAAAGAGCCGAAGGTCGAAGATAAGATAGTGCAGTGCCTTAAGGGAAAAATTTTTGATGTCGCAGTTGACCTTAGGGAAAACTCATCGACTTACGGAAAATGGGCAGCATTTGAACTGGATGGAGAAAAAAAGAACATGCTTTTGGTGCCAAAGGGTTTTGCGCATGGTTTTCAAACGCTGACGGATGACGCGGAGGTGCAGTATGTTATGTCCGAATTTTTCTCGCCAGAACATTCTTTCGGAGCCCGCTTTGATGATCCACTTTTTGGAATAAAATGGCCATTGCCTGTGAGCGTTATTTCAGAAAAAGATAAATCCTGGCCATTTATTAACCAATGAGAAAGATTTTATTAATTGGCGGATCTGGCCAATTGGGGAGCGCCCTTCAAAATACGGCTAAAAATTTCGATTTTAAGATAGTCGCTCCGGTTCATGACGAGCTCGACGCCTGTGATCCCGAAAATATAGATAAATTTTTAGATAAGGAAAAAGCTGATTTACTTATAAATGCATCCGCTTACGTAAAAGTTCCTAAGTGCGAAGATGAACCAATGGAAGCGTTGAGGTTGAATTCAGTTGCTGTAAGGGACATGGCCAGGCTTTCGAAAAAAAAGAATATTCGCTTCGTAACATATAGCACATGCTATGTATTTGATGGTGAGTGTAATGAGCCGTATGCGGAGGATGATCGTCCCAACCCTTTGCAGATGTATGGAATTTCGAAATTCGCGGGGGAATTGGTGGCGCGGAATTATTATCCCGAAAATTCATTTGTGATAAGAACGGGAGCTTTGTATGGTGGCGGGCTCAAGGGTAGTGCTAAGGGAAATTTTGTTCTGGATGTTTTAAATGAATCAAAAGAGAAAGAAGTGATTGAAAGAAGTTCAGAGCAATTTATAAACCCTACTTATGCTGGAAGTCTTGCGTTTGCCAGCTTAGAATTGTTATTGAAAAATCCAGAGCCAGGGATTTATCACCTTAACGAGGAGGGTTATGCGAGTTGGGATGAATTTGCGAGGGAGATTTTAAAACTTAGTGGGAGCGATATAAAAGTTCTGGGGGTAGATAGGGATGGCCGGAGCGGGGAAATGAAGCGGCCAAAATTCGGGGTTCTATCCAATAATAAGGCAAAAAAATATGGAGTTGTCTTGCCGCCTTGGCGGGAAGGTTTAAAGTCGTATCTTGCGGAAATCAATAAAATTAAGGTATAAACGCTAATAAGATGACAAAAAGAAACAAATTAACAATTCGAGTTCCATATGGTCTTTCGGCACACGATGATAAAGAAGCAAAGGCGGTCCTTAAAGTCATAAATGAACACCGCACCGGAATGGGGGCAGAGACTAAAGCTTTCGAGAAAAAAATTGCAGTCTTGTTCGGGAAAAAATATGGAGTTGCGGTAAACTCCGGTTCTTCCGCAAACCTCCTCGCCTTCGAGATTATGGACCTCCCGAAGGGATCGGAAGTTATTACACCAATTTTAACTTTCAGCACCACCCTCGCTCCGATTTTGCAGAAAGGTTTAAAACCAGTATTTGTTGATATTAAACCGAGGACTTTTCTTATAGATATAGACAAAATTGAAAAGAAGATAACAAAAAACACTAAGGCCTTAATGATTCCTTCTCTTCTTGGAAATATCCCTGATTTGGCGCGGCTCCGAAAAATTGCAAATAAGCATAAACTTTTTTTGGTTGAGGACTCTTGCGATACTTTAGGCGGAACACTAAACAACAAGCCAACGGGGATTTATTCCGATATTTCCACGACCAGTTTCTATGGCTCCCATGTTATAAATGCGGCCGGAAATGGCGGCATGATTTTGGTAAATCGGAGCGATTGGTATGAACGTCTTTTGGTCCTTCGGGGCTGGGGGCGCTCCTCCGGGCTTTTTGCGGAATCGGAAGACATAAAGAAAAGATTTAGTGTGTCGCTCGCTGGGATTCCATACGACGGGAAGTTTTTCTTCACCGAGATAGGCTACAACTTTATGCCTATGGAAATTGGCTCGGCCTTTGGACTGGTCCAGCTTGAAAAACTTGCATCTTTTGCCAAAAAGCGTCGGGATAATTTTGCAGAGCTTTCTAAATTTTTTGAGAGATGGAACAACTTTTTTGAGCTCCCACGGCAGACCGAAAAAACCGAGACAAGCTGGCTTGCTTTTCCAATTACCCTTCGGAAAAATACCCCATTTTCGCGTCTCGATATTGTTAAATTTTTGGAAGAGCAAAACATTCAAACCCGCCCTGTTTTTACGGGGAACGTTCTACATCAACCTGCCTTTAAACACTTGGCGCATAAAAATTTTGAAAAGATGTACCCCGAAACCGACAGGGTGATGTATCGCTCTTTTTTGATAGGGTGCCACCAGAGCTTAACATTGCCCCAAATAAAACATCTGAAAAATTCATTTGACTATTTTTTAAAAAAATATCAATGAAAACAATAATTCTTTGCGGGGGCAAGGGAACCCGCATGAAAGAAGAGACGGAGTTTAAGCCGAAGCCTTTAGTGGAGGTCGGCGGGAAACCCATTCTCTGGCATATTATGAAAATTTATGCCCATTATGGGTTTAATGAGTTTATTTTGGCGTTGGGATATAAGGGGCAGATGATTAAAGATTATTTTTTAAATATGAAGCATTTCGCAAATGATTTTACCCTTGATACCTCTAACCATTCTATCGAACTTCATAGCACCAACCATGACAATTTTAAAATAACTTTCGCGGATACTGGACTTGAGACTTTAACAGGCGAAAGAATCCTCCGGGTAAAAAAATATTTGGGAAATGAAGATGAGTTTATGCTTACTTACGGCGACGGAGTTGCGGATATTGATTTAAAGAAACTCGTCCAATTTCATAAAAGCCAAGGAACGATCGCGACATTGACCGGCGTTAAACCACGTTCCAGATTCGGGATGATGCGTGTTCATCCTGAAAACGGTATCGTAAGCCACTTCCACCAGAAACCAGTATTGGATGATTATATTTCCGGAGGTTTTATGATTTTAAACAGAAAAGCTTTGGATTATATAGACCAGGGCTGGGTTGAAAATGCTTTCGGAAAGTTAACCAAAGAAGGTCAGCTCTCTATTTATCAGCACGATGGTTTTTGGCGCGCCATGGATACGTATCAAGAAGTTGAGGAATTGAATAAAGTTTGGGATGATTCCCGTCCCTGGGCGGTTTGGGAGAAATAAAAAGGGCTTGTAATTTTTCTAAATTCAGGTACAATGCTCCTGATTCTATCTTTGAAAATTAGGGAGGATTTATGGCTGAAAAAGGAAAGAGTGGGGCATGTGACTGGTGTTGTCTAGGAGGGCCATTAAATATTGGCCCAGGAAAATTCCGTGACTTTGATAGTGATTTTGCCTATGGGATACCGATCTGCGGTGGTTGTGGGGGATTAGGGAGACAATACGCGTCGGATGATTTCAAGGCTCGTGCCAAGAGGATTATGGAACTTCGGTTCAAATATTGCCCGGGTCCTGAAGAAGAAAGTTGGCCTTCAGAAGATCTTCGCGAAAAGTACCGAGCTGAACTTGAAAAAGAAGTCATAGAACTTTGGACGCTATTCGGAGAAGGGCAAGAGTGTTTTGCACGGGATATAGCATCGGCACAAGAAAGTAAGTATCAACTTCGGGTGTCGCAAAAACTCATCGAACTTTTTCAATTTAAGGAAGGATCAATAGAACTCCCAGGTCTTAATCCTGAACTTTTGGCAAACCTGAATGATCTGGTAAGAAAGTTTGGCATTGACGACCCTATGGGTGTTCGGCGAATTTCCTCAAAATTCCCCTCTGATATTGGAGTTACGGTTAGTTCAGAAGAAAATATCGCTTCCACCCTTGTCTTTGGAGAAGGAGGCCAGATGACCGAAGGATGTTTTTCTCTGAAACTCCAAGACGGATTTGTCTTATGGGATAAGCGGGTCAGCAGTAACGACATTAAGGAACTCATCCGAGTGTGGGATGGGGCGATGAAGGCACGCGGCGGCATAGATTCCGATACTGGTGAGCGATTGCGCCGCCCTTACCGTAAGGGGCCACCAGAAAAACGCTCAGTAGAGCAGACTTTTTCCAAACCTGGCGCGGTCATGATGGTTACGCTTCCGTATCCTAACGCCGAGGCCTTGATTTCGGAATTTGATCATCCTGAAGAGCTTGTGACAATCTCGTCACCCTTAGGCGGCATGAATATTTGCCGTAAAAGCGACTTACCGATACTTCAACGCCGTCGGGAAGTTGTGATAGAAATCCTGGCCATTGAGGGTATTAGTGAATCTGATATTGCTAAACTTTCTCTTGATGAAGTTTTGGCTTTGCGAAAGAAAATTGATGAAGCGATGGCTCAACGAAAACGTGGTCCATGATCACGTTTTCTTTTTTATCATGTCGGACACTTAGTATCGGACGTATATGTTAGCAAGATTCCCGTCCCTGGGCGGTTTGGGAGAAATAAAATCCTATTACCGAATACTAGGGATTGCAAATTCTCCAAGTTTATGCTACTGTTGGCCTAAATTTTCTTTACCAAGAAAAAGGGGGGGTGTTTATGACAGAGATTGAAGCTTTGGTAGTTGAGTACCTTAAGAATCCAAGCCGCGACTCAGAAATTCCCGATGAGGTTTTTGCGGCTATAGCAGGTTTTCGAATTTATCGGGTTTATGTACTCGCAGATGTTAAATATTCGGGAACGAAGAGAGACGACATCGGCTATGTACGTCCGACGGGAGTTACTGTTTACCTTACACAAGGGGATGATGGATTATGGCGTCTCCCGATTGTCAGCTATAGAGACCTCCCTAAATATACTGGCAAGTGCAGTATAGATTACGTTGGCTCTGGCCTGTGCAATTATGAAGGAATACGTTCTTGGGGAGAACTTCTCTTGTTAAATGGCGAATGGGACAAGACAAGGTTTCGAGGACAATTTTTCTCGATAGATTCTCTCCCCGAAAGCATCGACCCTGTTCACAAAGAAGGTTTCATACCGTGCGCGCACGGTCATCTTAATCTCACCATCGCAGCTCTTGACTAACACATTTCTGACTAGAAAAGGAGGATTACCCATGGAAAAGGTAGACATTTTGAAAAGACTGGCGTCTGTTCCGAAGGAGGAAAGGGTCTCAAGCTTTTTTCGGGACCTCGGGATCGGCTTTTTCATCGAGGGTTGTACCGTAGGAATGTATGATATTGACTGGGGTTACATAACCCTAGAGAAGCTGGACGAGAAAGTTATCTCGGATACCTATCCCGAGGGTTTTCACCTGCGGAGAACCACAAATGGAGTTTGCGGATCAATAGAGAACCCAAAGATTCAGAAGGGCGACGTCGAATTCGTCTTCACCTTCGCTACGTTTATGTACAAAAAGTTCTGGCTGAAAATACAGAAGATCCAAAAAGGCAAAGTGGAAAACGGAGAATATTCGGTCGCATATCTCCGGAGAATGTTGCGTTAGCGACCCACAACCAAACAGGAGGATACGGAATGGCAGATAAATGGGAACCGACGGCTTTGGAGCAGAAGTTGATGGAAAATGCGATCGGAAACGATCCTATGGTCAAATGCGACGCACTCTTTGTGCACGGGTCTCCCGTGAGAGATGACACGCTGGACAAAAGACTGCTACAGGTCGCAGTTGAGTGTTATTGCAGCGGGCTACCAATGGTGGTACTGAATGGACTCACCCGTGAGCAGTGCCGGGAGAAAAATCTGGCATACGATGGCTACGAGGCTTGGCAAGATTTTTTGGAAAGAAGCAGGGTGCCAAAATCCGATATTGTTATTTTGCCAGCGTCGCCCCACACGGCCGCGGAGTCCCGGAATTTCCTGGCGCTCGCCAAGAAAGAGGGGTGGACACGCCTCACGATCGCGTCCTATCCGCACCACATTGTGAGATGCTTTCAGCAGATTGTGGCCCTTATGCCTGAAGCCGGTTTTGAACCACAGGTGCATGCCCTGACGTTTCATAATCTTGGATGGGGAGAGGTGATGAAGAAACCGGTTATGGGAGGGCAGACTGCGCTCGGAGGAAAAGACGTGGAGGGAACTCTCGAGGAGCACATTTCCGAAGAATACGTGCGCCAAGTGGCCTACGCCCAAGAGCCCCCGCTTAAGGATGGCAAGCCGACGTACACGCGGCACGCCACTTTTCCGGAGGTTATTGCCTACCTCAACCGGCGCGAGAAGATTGGCCAGTAGTTTTCTTCAGCAGGTTTCGTTAAAAAACGCCCAGCTTACCTTGAGTAAGCTGGGCGTTTTATCTTGCACATCACTTTTTTGAATGCTAGTATTCCCTGAAACGGAAAAAGGAGGGGTTATGCAACCAGAAGTTACGGAATTTACAGAAGAAGAGGAGAAGGAGTATTTGCGCCTTCAGAAGAAGGTGGGATGGAGAAGAACCGGGACGAAAATTTTCGAAAGTTTTTTCCCGATTCTTACCATGGCGGTTTGCGAACTCGCCGTGGTTCGGAAAATTGATGGCGTGGACAATGTCTTGATGTGGCGCCGGAAAGATGAACATTACGAAGGGTGGCATATGCCGGGCGGATATGTCTTGGTTGGCGAATCCGACGAAGAGTGGATCAAGAGAGTCCTCGCGAAAGAGACCAGGCTCGCGTTAAAATTCCACTTTTTCATCAGAAGGTTCAACATCAACCGAACTTGCGGGATCATAAACCACTTCATCGCGAACTTTTTCCTCTGTGAAGTCGAGGGTGAACCGAGCGGGGGAAGGTTTTTCCCTTTGACGGAGGTTCCCGATGATACGCTCGAGAACCATAAGCTATACGTTGAACATCTCCGGGCGTACCTCCTTCGTCAAAAAACTATGCGCAGGAGCAAGAGAGGCATCACGATGGATGGCCTTCAAAATGCGCCCGAAGGCAGGTGGCGAGTTGTTTATCCGAATCAAGACTATGGTTACCTGACAGATGATTTCGATTCTCTGGACAAGGCGGTCAAAGAATCGAAGTTAAATCAGGCCAATTTGTTCGACGATCAAGGTCTTCAGATCCTTTGATCAATCCCCACGGGAAGTCTTGCGCTTCCCGTGGGGTTTTTCTTGAAAAACAAAGCTCGATCGGGTAATGTTTAATTTATATATAACAATGGATAATTTTGGAGAGTTTTTCCGCGGGAAGAGAGTCTTGGTAACTGGACATACCGGATTCAAAGGAGCCTGGCTTGCCCAGGTTTTATTGAATTGGGACGCCGAAGTAATTGGGGTGTCTTTACCTCCGCATACTTCGCCGAGTCTTTTTGAAATTCTTGGTTTAGAGAAGAAAGTTGTAAATTATTATCAAGATATCAACGATTTTAATAAAGTTAAAGAAATTTTTGAAAAAGAAAAACCAGAGATCGTATTTCATCTAGCCGCGCAGGCTATTGTGCGGGAGGGATACAATGATCCTCTCAAAACCTACGCCACGAATATTTTGGGAACAGCAAATATTTTGCACGCTATAAAGGAAGTAGGCTCTGCGAAATCTGCTGTGATGATAACTTCTGATAAAGTTTATGAAAATAAGGAATGGGTGCATTCTTATCGCGAGAATGACTTGATTGGCGGCAAAGAACCTTATTCTGCTTCTAAGGCCGCCGCCGACATAGTTATAAATTCTTATGTGCAGTCATTTCTGCATCCCGAGCATTTCGGTTCGAAACACAACACCCTAGTCGCAACCGGTCGCGCTGGCAATGTTATTGGAGGAGGAGACTGGGCGAATTATCGCGTTGTTCCGGATATCGTACGCGCGGTTTATGAAAAAAACGAACCTGTCGCGATCCGCTTCCCTCGAAGTGTGCGCCCGTGGGAACACGTGTTAGAGCCTGTTTCCGGATATATCCTCCTTGCTAAAAAGTTATATGAAGGGGATAAATCAGCTATCGGTGCCTGGAATTTTGGGCCGCATGATGAAAGTTTTGTTTCTGTTGAGGAGCTTGTCAAAAAGGGAATTGGTCTCTTGGGAAAAGGGAGCTATAGTGTTGAACCTGATGATTCCAAGCCCGAAGCCGGACTTTTGAAACTTGATATAGTTAAAGCAAAATCAATTTTGAGCTGGCGCCCCAGGCTCGATTTTGTTTCGAATTTAAATTTTACTTTCGATTGGTATAAAAACTTCTACGAGAAAAAAAATGATCCGGTGGAATTTACTAAAAATCAGATTGATTCATTCTTTTCGAAATAATGACTATAGATAAGGAAAAGTTTGTGACAATAGGGATGCCTGTGAGGAATGGGTCGGAAAGGCTCCATGTTTCCCTAGATTCTCTTTTGGCCCAGACTCATAAGAATTTTGAATTTTTAATTTCCGATAACGCTTCAACTGACAACACAGAAGAGATTATAAAGAATTATCAGGAAAAAGATAATCGAATTAAATATTTTAGGCAGCCCGAAAATATCGGTTTCGTTCGTAACGCCGCGTTTGTTTTGAATAAATCGAGCGCTGAATATTTTATGTGGGCTTCTCATGATGATTGGTGGGCCCCAACATTTATTGAAAAAATGATTGAGGCTCTTGAGAAAAATCCTGACTACGGAGCGGCTATGAGCCACTTCAAGGCTATTCGTGATGATAAAGTTGAACCAGAAGACGCTCCCGGCGGTTATCATAACTTTACCGACATGAGCAATCTAAAGTTATATCGCACTATGCTCGCGTCAAAATCAAACCCAATTTATGAATTTGCACTGTGGAGGCGGGAATACCTTGCTAGGTTGTATAAACGATTAAAGCCGAGTTCGATTGAAGACACTGTAATTCTCATTTCGGAAGCCGCGCTTGGCACAAAATTTTACTCGGTAAAAGAATTTTTACATGCCAAATACAGAAATCCTCAACCGCTCAAAGTTCGCCATGCCTATCTTGGGGGATATTATGACTATAGTTTTCCCCATACAAATTATCTTTGGACAATTTTAACGCGCCATATCACTTCTCCGGTGATCCCTTTTTATCGTAAAGCCATGATATTTGGGCCTTGGCTAGGAAGGGCTTGGTTATTTAAACGGAAGGTTTTGAACGAATTTATCTCATGGGCAGGTTTAAAGAATTCTCAAGATGCAAAATAATTCCAACTTGTTCGGTTTCAGATTGATTAAATTTTTAGAGCTTGGAGACTGGAAAGCGCTTGAATTTGATGGAGCGATTTCTTTGCAAGAAAATGTGAGTTGCCCGGGCGATGGGAACAAATTACGGACGGTTGTAACTCTAGTTTCCGGAGACGGGGGACAGAAGATTCGCTTGGGCGTCTGCGAATCCTGCGGATATTTTGGATATATGGACCGCCCAACAAGAGAGTGGATAGAAAATTTTTACACCAGCGTTTGGAGAGAAGGCGAAGAAGCGCCGGCGGATATTTTGTCGAAAGATAAAAAGAGGAAAAAAGAAATGATGGCTTTTCTGAAGAAATTCCCAATTGATAAGTCGCGCCCGGTTTTGGAAATAGGTTCGGGTTATGGAGGGGCGATTGCCCAGCTTAAAAAATTGGGGTTTAAAAATATCTTTGGGCTTGAGAATTCAAAGCACCGCGCGGAGGCGGTAAGGAAAGCCCACGGCGTTACTGTTTTTGAAAATCCATTCGAAAAAGAGGTACAAGAAGGGGAGACCAAAAAATATGCCCCGTTCGGTTTGATCGTAAGCCATCACGTGCTCGAGCATACTTACGAGCCGCTTCGTATTATTGAATTGGCGGCCTCCATCCAAAATTCCGGAGATTTTTTAGCGCTCTCCGTGCCGAATTCCAGCGAAGAGTTTTCTATGGGCCAGATATTTTTTCTGCCGCACTTGCATTCTTTTACGCCGCAAGCGCTCGAGAAAATTTTAAATAAAGCAGGATATTCCCTGGTTGATAATTCTTTTACGACGGAAGGAAATATATCTTTTCTTGCGCAAAAAAATGCTTTACCATCTCCTCGCTACACCTCGCGCGATTATTTCAAAGAAAAAATTGAAAAATTTAATAATAGCCTCGGGTTGGGAGTTCGTTATAATTCTTCCCCAAGGGAGCTTTGGTGGGATAGGAAGGCTGAAGTAGCCGGGCAGGGCAAGTCTCAAGTGCGTCGAGCAATTAAATATGTAAAAGCTATCGGGCTCCGGCGATCGCTTTTTAAGAAGCGGATGGTACAGCGCGCGGTTGTCGCTGATTTGGAAAAGCGTTTTACTAATCCAGAAGACTCCCCTATAGAAATTCAATTTGAGGGGAATATAAAACTTACTTATAAATAAAAATGGTGCGCTTATATAAAATAATAAGGTTCTTGATAAAGAGGAAGTTTTTTTATTTTGTGAGGAATTCCTGGCCCGTATGGTTTTTCATCCTGAACCGCGAGGGGAGGCGGAAATATAAAAAAGCGCCGCCGAGCCTGGGGGCGGTTGAAAAAAGAATTGTCGCGGATTTGAAAACTTACGGGATTGCGACTTCGTCCCTCGAAGAATTATTTCCTGGGAAGAATTTATTTCCGGAACTTTTGGAATACGCTATACCTCTTAAAGAGGAGGCTCGAGTAAAAAGCAAGAAAGTTTTTCTTAAGAATCTTTTTGATTTGCGCCCGCTTCTAGATTTCTCTAACCCTTATGTAAAATTTGCCCTTAATGAAAAAGTATTGAACATAATATCAAGCTATCTAAAACTTTATCCAAAATTTCGTGGATATACGCTTAATGTTACTACACCGATGGAGACTGGATCAGTTCCAATAGATTCACAGAGATGGCATCGCGACCCGGAAGATAAGATAGTTGTGAAAATGTTTTTATACCTGACGGACGTAGATAGGGGATCCGGGCCGTTTACTTATGTAAAAGGATCGCATCACCTTGGAAAATATTGGAATCTGTTTCCGACTGCCCCGCCGGCCGGAAGTTATCCTCCAGCGGAGGAGGTCTCTAAAAAAATAGAGGTTTCGGATGTCCTGGTGTGCACTGGAAAAGCCGGAACGATAATCTTCTGCGAAACTTCGGGTTTGCATAAGGGTGGCTTTGCAACGGAAAATGAGAGACTTATGTCAACCTCGATTTATGCAACAAAAGCAGTGATGAGCCCGATGGCTTTAACTATTCTCGATGACCTTGATGCAAAAAAATTGAAATTACCGGCCGTAGTCGAGTATGCTTTAAGCTAGAAACTTTAAGTGGTAAAATCTCGTTAGTATATTATTATGGCCGAAATTAAGGCAGTGCTGGAAAAAGAATTCTATGCCAGGATACCGAAAGCAAGAAAAATAAACCCCGTTTTTCGGGCTTTATTTGATTTTATGTACGAGGCCCACCTTTTGGCCAAGCCCGGCAAAAAGCTTTTAAACATCTATGCCTCACAGGATTTTTCCGGGAACAGGGAAGAGGTTTACCGCGACAAATTTTTTAAGGAGTGCGAATATGAGGCGATAGATTTTTGGAAGGACCACTTTATACGCGATGATAAGCCGACCGAGCAAGCGCACGTCCTCCCTTTTTCAGACCAGAGTTTTGATATCATCGTCACGACGAAATATATAATGGAACACGTCTCCGAGCCGGAAAAAGTTATCAGCGAATTCCACCGCGTCTTAAAGCCTGGAGGAGAGGCGTTTGTGACGGCGGCTTTGGTCCGCCGCCAGCACCAAGCGCCGTACGATTATTACCGCTTCACTGAATACGCGCTCGATTATCTTTTTAAGAAAGTTGGGTTTGACGAAGTTAAAATTATCCCGACCAACGGAAGTATCGCGACTCTCGGATCGTATTCGTATTTTTTCCAGAGAGGATTGAACATGCCAAATATTATGGAAAGATTTTGCAACTGGATATATTATTGGATAATTGAACCAATTGCATATTTTATAGACCGGTTTGATAACGGATACGGCCGCGATTTATCTTTATACTTTTTGGTGCGCGCTAAAAGGAAATGAAAAAAAATATCTCGAAAATTTTTGCCGGCCCGGATGAAAACATTAGGTCGGTGATAAAAAGGTTGACCAAAGGCAAGGAGGAAGACCCATCGATCCCGCCGGGCATTACGCTTGTCGTGGACAAAAAAGAAAAACTTTTGGGTATCGTGACGAACGGCGACTTGCGCCGGGCATTTGCTTCGGGAATAAAATTGGACGACCCGATATCGCGCGTCATGAATAAAAAGCCGAGCGTTATCGTTGCTGATGATTCCGCAAATATTCTCCCGACTCTTTTTGCAAAAATAAAAGCCGGGGAGTGGCCCAAAAATCGGCTTGAAAAAATTTTGGTGGTGGACAATGGGAACCGCGTCGTGGATTTGGTTTCGTTTTATGATTTAGTCCATACATCGGACGTCCGTTTTAAGCACATCGGGGTTTTGGGCTTGGGTTACGTCGGCTTGACGCTCGGCTTGACGCTCGCGGATTTGGGATTTAAGGTGCGCGGGTTTGACATCAACCCCAGCGTCTTGAAAGCGCTCGAAAAAGGACGCGCGCATTTTTATGAAGAAGGGCTGAAAGATTTGATTGACGATAACTTGGGCAAAAATTTTTCAGTCGCGGCAGACTTTAGCGGCGCAAATAATTGCGATGTATATTTTGTCGCGGTTGGCACGCCCATCGGTAAAAATGGGGTTCCGAACCTCGATTTAGTAAGGAGCGCCGCCGAGACGATTGGAAAAGTTTTGAAATCCGGGGATGCTGTCATACTTCGCTCAACCGTTCCCTTGGGGACCACGAGGAATGTCGTTACACCAGTTTTGGAAAAACAGTCCGGCTTAAAAGCGGGCGAAGATTTTCTTGTGGCTTTTGCGCCGGAAAGGACGATCGAAGGAAAGGCTCTCGAGGAATTGCGTCACTTGCCGCAGGTTATCGGCGGGATCAACCAAGCATCAACTGATCTCGTCTCAAATATTTTCAACGTCATGACAAAATCAACCGTGCTTGTGGATTCACTTGAATCCGCGGAGATGGTCAAATTGATAAACAACGTTTATCGCGATGTTACTTTCGGATTTTCGAACGAGATTTCTCTCGTGGCCCAGCGTTGGGGGATCGATACGACAAAAGTAATCGAAGCCGCAAACTACGGATACACTCGCTCGAATATCCCTCTTCCAAGCCCGGGCGTCGGCGGATATTGTCTTGAAAAAGATCCGTTTATTTTCATCCAATCGGCCAAAGAGAAGGGATACGAGCCGCACATGGCCAAGCATGCCCGCGCGGTAAGCGACAGGATGATCGACGAAATTTCCAAAGATGTTTTGGCCTTCATGAAAAAGCATAAAAAAGACAACAAGAAGGCTAAAATTTTGGCGTTGGGCGTCGCTTTCAAAGGAAAGCCGCAGACTTCCGACCTTCGCGGATCAACGGCTTTGAAAATTTTACAGAAATTGCAGGAAGCAAAATTTACAAACATCCACGCGTACGATCCCGCGGTTTTCGAAAAAGAACTGATCCAGAGAAATATAAAATATGTGGCAACTCCGGAAGCGGGGTTCCGCGACGCCGATGCGGTTTTGGTCATGAACAACAACCCGATATTCGAAAACCTTAAAATTAGGAACCTCTTAAAACTTTCCAAGAACCCAACTTTGCTTTTCGACGGCTGGTCCATGTTTAACACCGAAGAGATTTCGAAAATTAATGGCGTAACACATAAGCGTCTTTAAATATGTATAAAAATTATAAAGTCATTGGGATTATTACTGCGCGCGGGGGATCGAAAGGAGTTCCTGGAAAAAATATTAAGATGGTCGGCGGCAAACCGCTTATTGCCTGGTCGATCGACGCGGCCAAGGGATCCAAATATATTGACCGCGTAATTTTATCTACGGACGGCGAGGATATCGCGAAAGTCGGGAAGGATTGGGGAGCGGAAGTCCCGTTTATGCGCCCGGTAGAATTCGCGCAGGATTTAACTCCCGATCCTCCGGTTTTTGAACACGCCTTATCTTGGCTCAAGGAAAATGAAAATTATGTGCCGGATATCGTCGTGCACTTGCGCCCGACGGGCCCGATGCGCACATCGCAAGAATTGGACGAGTCGATAGAACTTTTGGGAGAGCACCCCGAGGCCGATAGCGTGCGCTCCTTGCAGGAGCCTTCAAAGCCACCGTACAAAATGTGGAAGATCGCGGACGAATTTATGGTCCCGTTTGTCTCGGATATGCCGGGGATGAAAGATTGGCATACCGCGCCTCGGCAGTCTTTGCCGAAAGTTTTTGAGACGACCGCGGACATCGGAATTATGTGGGCGCGTACCGTTACCGAAAAACATTCCGTGATTGGGGATAAAGTCTTGCCGTATATTTTGAAACGCCCGACGGTTGATATTGATAATCTTTTCGATTTCGAAATCGCTGAACTTCTCTTCAAGAAGAGGAATGGGCAATAAATTTATCGTCACGAATTTCTCGTACGGCACGGGGCCTTTTTTGCGGACGACAAACCTCGCCCTTTCTTTTAATGAGGAATTAAAAAAGGCGGGGCGCGAGAAGATGAAGATTATCGTCCCATTGGTCTATGGCGAAAGGCAGAGGCAAGCCATGGCCGAGGAATTCGGGGTGCGCGAGGAAATTATTCTGGACGAAAAGCTCGGAAAATTTTTGCTAGACAATTTTTACGCCGACAGCATTTATCAAGAATCGCTAAAAAAATGGGTAGAAAACCACAAGGCCTCCTCAAAAAAAGCGCGCGAACATTTAATCTCGACATATGGGAAAAATATCGAGGTTGAGCTTTCGCGGGCGCCGAGGATCAGGTATGACATTTGTCCAGCGTACTACACTTCCTTTGCTTTTATCTCGGAAATTCTTAGGCGCGCTGGCGAAGAGAAAGAAATTAATTTAGATAAAAAACTTTTGCAAAAAGGAGTCGAGGCCGCAGAGTGGGTGGAAAGAAATTATCGCATGCACGCGATCGCTTACCCCGCGACTTTTTCATATTTGGAAAAATATACGCCGAAATATAGGACGGAAATTTTGACTCCGCCGATCGCGCCCTTGCCGCCGGAAAACCATGATCTTATTTATCCCGGAATTTTTGTGACGATAACCGGCATTCCCGGCCTCGAAAGATTATATGCCGATGCCAAGCGCTTAGGGTATAAGCTTTACTCGAACATCTCGGACGCGGTTCCGGAAAGCATCCGCGCGCTTCCGCACGTAATTTCAAATAAAAATGTTTTGTTCCAGTTTGCTCGTTCCGGCTGGTCTTCTATTTGGATCTCGATGATAGTGGGGACTCCTTTGGTCGTTCCGAACTTCGATCCCGATGACGACCCGGAAATATTTTTTAATAACCGCTCGCTGGAAAAACTGCAATTAGGCGTTGTCTTCCGGGGCCAGTCCCTTGAAGAAATTTTAAAAGACGTCCCGCGCGTGAAAAAAGCATATGATAAAATGAACTACGAAATCCTAAACCGCTGGGGCACCCTTGACGGAAACCAATATTGCGCCGAATTATTCGCGAACGACTTTTTGAATATATGAATCCCTTAATCTGGTTGTTGCCAATCGCGTCTGGTCTTGGAGATGCTTTTCAACGTGGCGCCATAAAACTTACTTCAGTGCACCGGCTAACGTTGATCGCGGTATCGCATATTTTTGCTTTGCCGTTCCTTGGAATTTGGTTATGGATAGAAGGGATTCCTAAAATTCAGGAGGGATTTTGGATTGCGCCATTTTTCCATATCCCGCTTATGTTGTGGGCCGCAATCTTGGCGGTCGAAGCCCATCGCTCTTCCAAGCTAACTCTAACAGCTCCATATTTAGCGCTTACGCCAGCATATCTGCTAGTGATATCTCCGTTTGCGGGCGGCGGGAACCCAACCTGGATCGGAGGGCTTGGAGTCCTGATCATAATTTTTGGCGTTTATGTTTTAAACACCAGAGACGAACAAAAAAATGTGGGGAGGAGGATCGATTATTTGGCGCCATTTAAAAATTTGAGCAGGGACCGCGGTTCGCGCTTGATGCTTCTCGTGGGACTTATATACAGCGTTACGGCTATCTTGGACAAACTGGGAATGGTTCGTTCAAGCCCGGCCTTTTATCCTTTTTTCTGGTCTCTATTTCTTGGTCTGCTTGCCGCTCTTGCCGCAGTGATTTACAGGATTATCGGAAAGGCGACAAAAGAAGAACTTAACCCAGTCGGCTCTTTTAAGCCGCTTGCACTGAACGGTTTTTTTATCTCCTTGACCCTGATCCCGCAATATCTTGGGTTGAAATTAATCAGCGTCGTTCCATACGTGATCGCGGGAAAAAGGCTCGGAGTCGTTTTGTTTTCTGTGGCGATAGGTATCACACTCGGGCTTATGTCTCGTTTCGGCGGGAAGCATTCCGGAGAAGTGGAAGACCTGAAGTATCGCCTTTCGGGGACTTTAATTATGGTCCTAGGAATGCTCCTCATAATATTTTGGGGAAAAATAGAGTAGACTTCTTCGTGTTTAAATTTTTGCCATTGTATGCTAGGATTTTTCAAACGAATTCTTGAGGGGAGTTTAAAAACATGAATATCTTAGCTTTGATATTTCCGTTCGGCTCCGGTATCTGTGATGCTTGGAATCGAAAAATCGCCAAAGACAATCCCGCGGTAACAAAGTTAATGCTGGTTTCTTTTGGTATGCTTTCCGCTGTACCGTATTTTCTCGGATGGCTTTATCTAACCGGTGTTAAACAAATGGACCCAGGTGTATGGGTGGTAATATTTGTACACGGCATAATCATAGTCGCACTCAACTGGCTTCTTTTTGAGGCGCATCGGTTGGGAGAAATGACGGCGTTAGGGTCTTACTTCAGCCTTACTCCTGCTTTTTCCATCCCAGTTTCCTGGGTTATGGGATTTAATTCTGGAAACATCCGGGGCTTAGTAGGGGTATTTGTGCTTGTCGCCGGTTTGTATATGTTAAACATGACCGACGATTCGGTTGGTTTTCTAGCACCATTGCGCGCGGCTATCAAAGATAAAGCTTCGCGTTGCATGCTCTATGCGAGCGCTTTGGCGGCGGTGACGGCGAACCTGAATAAACTAGGCTTGGAAAAAGCTCATTCTTCTGCGCAGTATTTATCTATCATGTGGCTATGGGCTGGTGTTTTTGCGATGGCGGTTGCGTGGTGGTACAGCTTTCATGGGCCCAAAGAGAAGAGAGAGATCTTTAAAGTCCGAGGTTCTACGAATGTTTTTTTCAAGTCTGGGCTTGCGCAAGGGCTGGGAGAGATCGGTCTTTATCTAGGAATAATCATGCTGAATTCAGTTCCTTACGCGATCGCGCTAAAGCGAAGCGGCCTGAATTTTTCAACATTCGTGATCGGCGTAGCCTCGGGGGAAAGAAAAAATCTTAAGTGGCGGCTTCGGGGCATGCTGTTGATGCTTGCTGGCATGCTGCTCATAGTCCTTTTTGGGACGAATTAGTGATGGTTTTCGTGAATCGTAAAAAGGGTTTCAAGTCCAATCGGATTTGAAACCCTTTTCAGTTTCTGCTAGTTTCATTATATATGGCGAAAATAATCGTTGAGGTCTGTCAGAATCATAACGGGGACAAAAATATCCTTCGGGATTTGATACATTCCGCGAAAGATAACGGGGCGGATATCATCAAGGGCCAGATTATTTTTTCCGATGACGTCACGCATCGCGAAAGGTTTGATGAGGGTGAGGATGAGCATAATGGCGTCAAGAAAACTATGAAGCGCCCGTATGATGCGGAAGTGACGCGCCTGAAAGGATTGGATTTAAAAGACGAAGACTATAATTTTTTTGTTGATGAAGTTAAGAAGGCGGGAGCAGTCCCGATGTTGACGGTTTTCTCGAGGGTGCGGATTCCGCTTGCGGCTTCGCTCCCGTACGGTGGAGAAAAATTGGTTAAGGTTGCAAGTTATGATTGCGCTTCGCACCAGCTCGTAAAAGAACTTTCCGATAATTTTGATAAACTGATTATTTCTACCGGCGCGACTTTCGACGAAGAGATCGAAAAGACAGCGCAGATTTTGAAAGAAAAAAATAAGCCGTTTGCGTTTTTGCACTGCGTGACGAGTTACCCAAACACGCTTGCCATGGCCAACCTTTCGCGGATGGAATGGCTTAGGAATTTTACGAACGAAGTTGGCTGGTCCGACCACACTTTGGTCGCGCGCGACGGGATCAAAGCCGCGAAGGCCGCGATTATGCTCGGCGCGGATTACATCGAGCGCCACTTCACTATCCTTGCCGCGGATAAAACTAAAGACGGGCCGATTTCGGTTACCCCGGAACTTTTGAAAGAGCTTTCCGATTTCAGGAATCTTTCCAAGGGCGAGCAGAAGGAAATCGTAGAAAAAGAAATTCCGGATTGGAGGATTATGTTGGGGCACTCCCAGCGCGACATGACGCACACAGAAATGCTAAACCGCGACTACTACCGCGGCCGCTTCGCGAGTCTCGTAAATAACGAATGGGTCCACAACTGGGAAGAGAGGCAGCTCTAAAGACGGCGTGAAAACTGTTTTCATTACAATTTTCGAAGGAATAGAGGCAAAGAACCTTTTGAGGTCCGATGCCGTAAAAACTATTTTAAAAAATCCTGAAGTAAGGGTTGTTTTTTTTACCAAAGACCAGGGGCGCGTTGAATATTACCAGCGGGAATTTTCCGATCCGCGGATGATATACGAAGTCGTTGAAGCGCCAAGCGTCAAAGGCCTCGACAAAATTTTCCGGAGCTTGAAATTCCAACTGTTCCGCACCCCGACCGCGAAATTGCGCCGTGAGATGGTTTTTGAAGTCAAGAAAAATAACCTGACTTATTACGCGGGAAGTGTCCTGAATTGGATTTTTGGCAGGAGGCCTGTCGTAAATTTGGTACGTGCGCTAGATTTTTTTCTCGTGCGCAAAAATACTTACGCGCCGTTTTTTGATAAATATTCTCCGGACCTGGTTTTATGTGCCAACCTTTTTGACGAACCTGAAACACATCTCCTGCGCGAGGCCAAAAAAAGAAACATAAAAACTATTGGGCTTATGAATTCCTGGGACAAGCCCTCGGCGCGGTGCCTCCTGCGAATTATTCCGGACAAAGTTATCGTCTTTAATGATTTCGTTAAAGATGACCTGAAAAATTACCAATTTGTCCCCGAAGGAAAAATTTATGTTGCCGGAGTCCCGCAGTACGATTCATATTTTTCAAAAAATTTCTGGACGAGGGAAGAATTCTTCAAAAAAATAAATCCGCCAGCCGGAGGAGACCCCTCAAAAAAATTAATTGTGTACGCGCCCATGGGAACAACCTATTCCAATTCGGACTGGGATATCATAGACCTTCTGCATAAATTTTCGGTTGAAGAAAACTTTGGGAAAAATACGGAAATACTCGTGCGCTTTCCGCCGAACGATTTTATAGACAAAAATGAAATTGCAAAACGGCCCTGGCTTTTATACGACCAGCCGGGAATGCTTTTTTCATCGAAGAGGGGAATCGATTGGGACTTAAATTTTCAGGATTTGGAATACCTCAAAAACACCCTTTATCACATGGATTTGATAATTTGCTATGCTTCGAGCATCTCTGTCGACGCCGCAATTTTGGATAAGCCTGTTATAAACATTGATTTTGAGATAAGGCCGGCGGAAGTGATGGCAAAGTCTCCAACGCAATTTTATAAGATGGAACATTACCGGAAAGCCCTTTTGTCGGGCGGTATTCGCCTTGTTTCGAGCCCGGAGAAACTGATAGAATGGGTCTTGAGTTATATAAGTAATCCTCGATCGGACCAGGAGGGACGCCAGAAATTAGTCTGCGAACAGTGTCAGTTTACAGATGGCAGGTCCGGAGAGAGGATCGGAAAATTTATTTTGAAGAATTTAAATAATGAAAACTGAGCCAAAAGTCTATCCTTACATGACGGTGGAGGAAATGAGGATTAGGAAAGACCTCGTTGAGGATATCCCGAAAGAAGGCGGGGGAACTCGTTTTGAAGGGAGTACAATTCCCGAGCTAGCTCTGGAATATTTTAAGCGTGATCAAAAAATATTGGAGTGCGGTTCGGTTTTTGGCGCGTTTACAAAATATATGCGCGACCAGGGGTATAAAGATTATCACGTCCTTGATTTTGCAAACATGTTGCACTTTGCAGGAAAGGAAGAAGTCACTTTTCACGAAATAGATTTTAATACCGAAAAGATGCCTTACCCTGATAAATCTTTTGACGGCGTTACTGCTTGGGGGGTTGCCGAGCATATGGAAAATCCATTCCACTTTGTCCGCGAAGTCTGGCGCGTGACGAAACCAGGAGGGGTGTTTCTTTTTTCTTTGCCGAACGTCCATCATCTCTCGAGCCGCTTAGGATTTTTGTTCCATGGGGTTTTTCCGAGATGGAATTTAAAATCCAACCATATAACGATACTCCCGAACGGCGTTATCGAAAAAACTATTTTCAGGTATTTCGAACTCGAGAAAACCGTTTACACCAAGCCAGGAACAATCACGACGCGAAAACCAAAATGGCCGTTGCGCAGGATATTTGACCGGATCTCCGAAAAAACTTTTCCATCGAACGCGCTTTTCGGCAATTACGTCGGGTACGTTTTGAGGCGGAAGGATAAATACGACCCGCCGGTATATTCACGATGACCCAGGCCCCTAAATTTTCCGTTGGAAAAATTTATGCAAGCATCGTGAAAGATGCTTTTTTGAATGCGGTAAATATTTCAAAAATAAAACGCGACCGCGCGCAGGTTTTAAGCGATTATGAGCCCTCGTGGAAAAGGGCAAAGGGGGACGTCCTTAAAAAAAATTATAAATACCGCCCGATGTTTTTTAACGGAAAACCGGTTATGCTTAGGCGTATAGATTACATGAAGTTTTCGCTCGAAAAGTTGAGCGAAGAGATTTCTAAGATAAAAGCCGAAAGCGTGCTTGAGTTAGGGAGCGGGGATGGCTTCGTCACCCTTGCGATGGCGGTTATGCATCCGGAGGTAAAAATTTTCCGCGGGATAGATTTGACTGAAAGCGGCATTGAAACCGCGACGCATAATCTTTCTAACCCACCGATTGAAGCATTGAGTTTTGTGAGCGGGCTCGACGCCGAAGTTGTTCGAGAAAGAATTTCTGGAAGGGATATAAAATTTGTACGGGGAGACATGCTTTCTTTGCCTTTTGAAGAAAATTCCTTCGATACAGTTTTCTCCAGGCTTGCGATCGAGCAGATCCCGGATTCGTACCCGTCCGTTTTCAAGGAAGCCAGGAGGGTTGCCAAAATTAGGGCCGTTTTCTTGGAAGAGTTTCTGGAAGCGCAGAAGAATATTTTCCAGAGGATGCATTTAAAAAACCGCGACTTTTTTAGGGCAAGCTTTAAGGAGGTCGAACGCGCCGGTTTTAAGGTAGAGAAGTTTGAGGCCCTTGGGCTTGGCAAGATAGAGTTTACGATAGGGATGCTGGTTTGCTCGCCAGGAGGGCCGAATGACTTTTCCGCCCAGAGCGAAGTTATCTAATAAATACGGCAATGGCCAAAAAAGAGAAGATAAAAATCTGTTTTCCGATAACGAGCCGGATACATTACGCCCGACAAAAAATACTTTTAGACCTTTTGAAGAAAAACCCAAGGGTTGATTTGCAATTGATCGTTGCTGGGTCCGTTCTTCTTGAAAAATATAGCGAGAAATTTTTACCAGCCATGAAAGAAGACGGGTTCGAAATCCACGACGCGCTTTATAATATCATCGAAGGCGGAAACCATATAACGATGGCGCGCACCGCCGGGCTGACTGCGCTGGAATTTGCTTCCTCTCTTTATAAATTAAACCCCGACGTCGTTTTGATCCGCGGCGACCGGTACGAACTCTTGCCGATCGCGATGGTCGCGGCTTACTTAAATAAAACAATCGCGCATATCGAGGGCGGAGACGTTACGGGGACGATAGACGAATCGGTCCGGCATGCCATCTCGAAGCTCGCGCATATGCATTTTGTGACGAATGAAGATTCCCGCGGCCGCTTGATTAGGATGGGAGAAAACCCAAAATTTGTTTTTAATGTCGGCTCGCCTGACGTGGAGTTTGCTTCGAGGTCAAATAAAAAAATCGACACTTCTTTTTTGGCGAAAGTCGGGGTCGGGCACGATATAGATTTTTCCAAGCCGTACATGATGTCCATGCTCCACCCGGTTACGACGGAAGAAGATAACAGGAAGCACATGGAGCTGGCGTTGAAGGCCGTCGACGACATAAATTTGCAGACGATTTGGTTCTGGCCGAATTCGGACGCAGGAACTTCGGAGATGGCGAAAGCCATACGCGTATACCGCGAGCTCGGGATTTTGAAAAATAATAATATCAAATTCGTGACCGATGTTCTGCCGGAGGATTTTATGGCCCTTTTGAAAAAGGCCCGCGTCATGATCGGGAATTCCTCTACGGGGATCAAGGAGTGCTCTTACCTCGGCGTGCCGGTCGTGAACATTGGGACGCGCCAGCAGGGACGCCTTCGCGGTCCGAACGTTTTGGATGTGCCGTACAGCCACAAGGCGATAAAACTCGGGATAGAAAAACAGCTCGCGCACGGCTCTTATAAATCTTCGAATATTTATTTCAAGGCCAATACTTCGAAAAAGATGGTCGAAATTTTAACTAAAATATCTGCTCCGGCGCAGAAAATATTTCACAATGCCTAAAATACTTGGAGTCATAACTGCGCGCGGAGGGTCGAAATCCATTCCGCGAAAAAATATTAAAGACCTCGGCGGAAAGCCGCTCGTCGCATGGACCATTGAAGCCGCAAAAAATTCGGGCGTATTTGACCGGATTATTTTATCTACGGACGACCAGGAGATCGCGGATGTCGCAAAAAAGTTCGGCGCGGAAGTCCCGTTCCTGCGCCCGGCCGAACTCGCCCAGGACACAACGCCGCACATGCCGGTTTTGAAGCACGCCGTCGAAGCGCTTAAAGAGAAAGAAGGATACGAGCCGGATTATGTCGCGATTTTGCAGCCGACCGCTCCCTTCCGCGAGCCACGACATTTTAAAGAAGCGTTCGATCTTTTGGCGAGTACCGGAGCCGACTCCGTGATATCGGTCGCGGAAATTCCCGGGCACTCGAACCCGATGTGGGCTTTGAGGGTTGGCGCGGACGGCATCGCAAAACTTTTTGTGACGGGGGAGCCGCCGTACAAAAGAATCCCAAGAAGGCAGGAACTCCCGAAGGCGTATGTTAACAGCGGGCATATTTATATATTTAAAACTGGTTTGCTTTTTTCTGATAACCCTAATTTTTATGGCGAGAAAACCGCGGCGTATATTATGGAAGATAAATATTGCGTAAACATCGATAATCCGCGAGACTGGGAAGAAGCAGAGAAAAAAATAAAAGAAATATTAGCGTAAAAACTTATTATGAAAAACTGGCAATTTATCGAAGCGAAAAATATCCAAGAATCTTTAGCGAAGGCTCCGGCGGACGGCAAGCACCAGCTCGAACCGCTTTCGTTGGTTTCGAAAGAAAAAGGCGTCTCATTTAATATTTTGGAGGACCACAATTTTTTGGAAGGCCAGCCCGAAGTTCATAGGCACGAAGCTGATTTGTGGATTGGGATTGATGGCGAGATGAAGTTTGTTGTCGGCGGGGAAATGGTCGAACCATTTGCCAAGGAAGGAAACGATAATGAAATAAAAGCCAAGACCATCGCTAACGGTACGGAAGTCATCGTCAAAGAAGGCGACGTGCTTTTAATCCCTGCCGGCGTGCCGCACATGCACACTTCCGCCCACGGCCGCGCGTACATAATAAAACTCCCCGAGCGCGACATCATTCCAATCGAACAAGTCCCCGGGTGGAAATAAATTGAACTTCTTGATTTTTGGGGCTAGGTGTTGTAGATTAGTTCTAGTTTGATCCTAAAATTCTAGCGAAAGGAGTGGTAGTATGATTGATCAAAAAAAGGTTGAAGAGATCGTCAGCTTGCCGGACGGCGTAGATTTTCAGGAAAACGTCGACCCGGTTAAATTGTATTATCTCTTGATCGGGAAACCGGAGGAGCGAAACCCAATCGCGTATGCGGAGATCTTCGAGGAGGCCGCGAAGCACCCAAAGGCTTCCGAGTGGATGCGGTTCGCGTGCATTGGTGAGGGCTTGAACGGGCGGCGCCGCGCCAAAGGCGCGGATCATGCTGATATCGAGGGGCGCTTTGTTAGCCTCTCCGGGGATGCGGGGAAACTTCCGGAATCAGTTGCCAAGCAATCGTTGTTAGCCGGCAACTGGTACAATGTCGGGATTCTGCGGCGCAACCTTCGTAGATATTCCGAATCCGCGGATGCGCAGAGGACTTCCTCGTCGCATTACGGCTTGGCTGGTAATGTAGTCCGGCACCTGATGGGTCTTTTTGTCGCCGAGGTGGAAGAGGTGAGCGCCTCGTTTGCCTCGAGTGACGACGATTTGATCAGAAAGCGAATTCGGGCTATGGTCTCCGCCCGGAATTACGTTTTGGACTCCCTTGAGGAGTACCCGGTTTGGATGCAGAATAATGCCTGCGTCCATATAAGCTTCGCTGTAGCGATGACAGAGTTCCGCGGGATGAAGGGAGTTGCGAGCAAGGATTACGCTACGGACTTCCGTGCAGCCCGAGGGAGCTCGATGGCGCACTGGGCCAAGGCGTTTGCCGTCTACGAGGACTACCGCCGCGGGAGATATGAGAAGGTTACCAAGGCTGTACCGGTAGATCTGCCTTCTTCCTCGCTCGATAACGCGAACCTGATGGTTCAGATCACGGTTGCGTACGCGGAGCGAAAGCTCCAGCATCGCGAGAGAGCCGAAGGAAGGCTTCGCGCTGTGGCAAATCATACGGGGCCGAATGGGGGAATCCCAATTGCGGTCGCAACCGCAAGCCTTCAGTAAGTCGTAAGTCGTCGTTCGTATTTTAAAGAGAGGCGGTCCAGATTCTTCTGTGACCGCCTCTTTAATTTTTGTGTTATATTTAGGTATCATAAAAGGATGAAAAATAAGGACCTAAAGAAAATTTATAACAAGATTTATAAAAAAGGCGAGAAGAAGCATTTCTCGTCTCTTATGTTTTCCGGAGATAAAGTCCCGCCGGCCAAGCAGGAGGTTTTGGGGGAGGTTTCTTGGGAAGGCAAAACTGTTTTGGATGCGGGATGCGGCACTGGGGAGCTCGCTTATTTGATCGCGAAGGAAGGCGCAAAAAAAGTTTTTGGAATTGATTATTCGAAAGAGGCGATAGATATCGCGAAAAAAACTTACCGCCACCCACACCTTTCGTACGAGAATACAGATTTAAAAAAAATGAAGGGAAAATTTGATGTTGTCGTTTCCTTGGGAACGCTCGAGCATTTGGATAATCCATTCGAAGCTTTGAAAAAACTAGCGGGGCTTTTAGCCCCGCGCGGATCTTTTATTATAACCTGTCCCAACTGGACGAACCCGCGCGGATATATTTTGATGACGCTTTGGTTTTTGTTCCGCGCAAAAATTACTCTTGCTGACCTTCATTACTTAACTCCGATTGAATTTGAGGAATGGGCTAAGAAATTAAAGATGACGCTTTCTTGGCGGACGGTTGAGCAGGAATGGGGGCACGGGGATAAAATGATCCGCGATTTTGAAAAGAGGCTTCCGAACGTCGCGCGGGATTCCAAGTTGCCGACGGACAAAAAGAAAATCCAGGAATTTATTTCCTGGGCCGGGACGCACATCGTTCCACTGGAGAAAAACCATATCTTCTCGGGAGCGGTTGCCCTTTATCACTTTAGGAAAATATGAGCGACGTAGTCCTTTTTCTTTCGTACATGTTGCCCGGGTCTTTTTTCTTGGGCCTGTACGACGTTATCTCGAGGAAGATTTTAAAAACCGGCGTGGACGAAAGTTTTCTTTTGGGGACGACGTTTACGATTTCCGGGATTATGTTGGCCGTGCCGCTTTTTATCGTTGGCATCCCGGAAATTAAAGATGGCTTTTGGATGGCGTTTTGGGTAACCGCGATTTTAAATATTTTTGCGCAATTTTTTTGGTTTAGGGCCTTCAAAGAAGAGGAAGCTTCAATAATTTCTCCGTTCCGGCTTTTAATTCCTCCGTTGGTTCTTTTGACCGGGTGGCTGACCTTGAAAGAAGTGCCGAGCCTTGTCGGAAGTCTCGGGGTTATCATAACCGCTTTTGGGTTGTGGCTTCTTTTGCGGTCCGATGCGGCTTCACGGAGCATAAAACTTTCCGAAATTTTGAAACGCAGGGGAGTCCTTTTTGCTCTCCTCGGCACTCTTTCGTTTGCGATTACCTATCCTTTCGATAAAAAAGCCGTAATCACTTCGTCCTCGCTTTTCTTCGCTGCGACGGTTTTTATATTGATGGGGCTAGTACATTTTGCATACAGCAGCATCATGCGCCGCGAAGAGCGCCGCAATTTTTTCGAACAGTTTAAAAATATCCGCGGCAGTGTCTTTATTTTTGCGCTGGTTTACGCCCTGGGCCTTTTCTTTTCTTTGCAGGCTTTAAATTATGCAGTCGCGGCATATGCCTCGAGCGTGAAGCGCCTTTCATCGCTCTGGGCGGTTCTGCTCTCCGGGGCGCTTTTGCAAGAAAAAAATATTTCCAAAAAATTAATCGCTGTCGCTGTGATGTTTGCGGGAGTTATTGTAACCTTGTTTTTAAGCTAATCCATGATCACCTGGTTTTTATTTGCGCTCGGCTCGGCGGTCATGCAGTCCACGACAAACGCCCTTTCCAATCAGGCGGTTCACCTTGGCCAATATTCAAAAATAACGCTTAGCTTTATTACCGCGGCAACGGCTTCCATTATACTTTTCGCGGTTACCTTCATTTTTTTCGGAATGCCGGATTTAGCCGAGGGCTTTTGGCGGGCGGCACTGGTAACCGGAATTCTTAATATGGCAATTATTCCTGTCGGCCTAAAAGCGTTTGAGGTTGGGGAATTTTCATCTGTATATTCGATGTCGCTTACGGCACCAATATTTCTATTGTTTACTGGATGGGTTTTTCTAGGTGAGGTCCCGCCTCTTTTAGGGATGGCCGGAGTTATCCTAACTGTATTTGGTCTCTGGGAAATTTCGCGCGCGGTCCCGGATGGAAATACGGCTAAAGATTATCGCAAAGGAAATCTCCTCGGGCTTTCGGTGGCCCTTATGTCTTCCGTCTCGGTTAATTTTGATAAATTGGCAACGCTATATTCAAGCCGGACATTTTCGTACGCAGTCATCATAGGGTTTGCTGCTCTCGGTTACGCTGCTTATTTGCTTTTCACTAAAGGAACACTTTTTTTAAAAACAGGGGCGCCTCCGCCTGTTGTTCCTGATGGCTGGAAGCGTATTTTCTTTAATCCAATTTTGCTTCTGTTTTTCGGAGGCATTGCCCAATCGGCCAATGGATTTTTTTACAATTCAGCCCTCGCCACAGGTTTCGCTTCGTATACGATCGCAATCAAGCGAGTCGGCGTTTTGTTAGGCGTCATCTGGGGATGGCTATTTTTCCGCGAAAAAAATATCTCCAAAAAATTATTAGGCGCGGGTATCGCCATCGCCGGAGTCGTATTGATTTTGTTTTCTTGAGGTTCCTTTAGGGATCCAGAAACAAATCTTGTCTCTCGGGGGTTTTAGTTTTATAATATAAACCAATGAATTCTGATCAAATTTGGGACAAGATAAACGAAAGAGTTTTTGTGATCGCGGAGATTGGCAAAAACTTTATACAGACCGAGGAGGAGAAACCTGTTAGCGAGTATTTGGAAAATGCCAAAGCTTTGGTGCGCGCCGCGAAAGAATCCGGCGCGGACGCTGTGAAATTTCAGACGCACAATGTCGAAGACGAGCAGTTAAATGTTCACGTCGTCTCGCCGCATTTTAGGGGCGCTGACCGGTATTCTTGGGCTTCGCGCAATGACCGCTCGACCCCACTCGATAAATTTTGGAAACCGCTTAAGGAATATTGCGACGAGATCGGGATAATTTTCCACTCCACCCCAATGTCGCGCGGGGCAGCAATGAAATTGAACGAACTTGGCGCGGAGCTTTGGAAGGTTGGTTCCGGAGATATTTTAGATTTTGTAACGCTTGATTACATTGCCAAAACGGGCAAGCCAGTTATTATTTCTTCCGGCATGTCTACTCTCGAAGAGCTTGATAAATCGATTAATTTTTTGAAAAATAGGGGGGCGAATGTTGTTTTATTGCATTGCGTCTCGAAATATCCCTGCCCTCCAGAAGAATTAAATTTGGCGACAATAAATTTTCTTTCGGAAAGGTACGGAATCCCGACGGGATTTTCGGACCACTCCATCGATTTTGATTCGGCGTTGGCGGCGGTTGCACTCGGCGCGAAGGTAATAGAAAAACATTTTTCATTTTCGCGGACACTTTGGGGCGCGGACCATAAAGTTTCTATGACGCCCGAAGAAATGAAAGCCATGGTTGCGGGAATAAGGGAAATCGAAGGCGACCCTTCCAAAAAAGACGAATATTTAAAAAAAGAAATCGTGCAGAAGGGAATGGGCAAGGGCGAAAAGTTCTTGCAGGATGACGAGGCGGTTTTTAGGCCGTACTTCAGAAAATCGCTTATGGCCGGGCAGGATATCCCTGCGGGAACAGTCGTTGTCGCCCAAATGCTTTACGCCATGCGTCCACAGATGTACGCTGGGGGGCTTCCGTCAGAAAATTATGAAAATGTTTTAGGCAAGAAACTTAAAAAAGACTTAAAAAAATTCGACCCAATAACCGAAGATGTCCTCGGCTAAGACAATTTTAATCCCGATCTATAACGGGATCCGGGCGAAAAACTTTTTCCGGAACGACTCTTATCGCGGCTTGATTTCTGATCCGAACATTCGGCTCGTCGTCATCATTCCTCCGTCGAAGTTCGAATATTATAGAAAAGAATATCCGGAACAAAATGTCGTCTTTGAGCCGCTTTCGATTATTTCCGAGTCGCGCTACGGGAGGATTTTGGGAGTAATTGCGCTCACCCTTTTAAATACGGAAACGATCCGCGCCAAGCAATGGCTGGAATATGTGCGGTACCATAAACTCGTAAAATTTATTTTAAAGAGAATTGTGAACCGCGTTTTTGGACCGCTCGGATTCATAAACCGCCCGATAATCCGGTTTCTAGACGGGTTCGTGGAATTGGACAACGGCGTCGTCAAACTTTTGGATAAATATAAACCGGATTTGGTAATTGTGCCGGATATAGTTTTTCCTCCGGATAGGGTAGTGCTCCGCGCGGCCAAGCGCTTGGGTTATTACGTCGTCGGGATGATCCGTTCGTGGGATAACATAACTTCGAAAGGCGTCATCCAAATTTTGCCGGCCAAACTCATAGTTTTGAATACGATAATGAAAGACGAAGCGATGAAATACGCGGGCATGCCCGCGGGTGATATCGTCATCACTGGCGTTCCGCACTACGATCTATTTTTTGAGTCGCGCAAAATATCGCGGTATGAATTTTTGAAGGGCCTGGGCATTGATCCGGCAAAAAGAATTTTGCTCTGCGCACCGTTTAACTACGAATATACAGGTTCGGCGGAAATAATAATCAATGCGCTTACGGAGGCGATCGACTCGGGAAAACTGCCGGGTGACCTTCATATAATAGTGCGGTACCGCCCGGCAACCCCGGAAATTTCTTCGAGCAAGATAAAACCAAGCCCGCATTTAACTTTTACAAACCCCTGCGAACATTATTTCGCCGTGCAGAATTTGCAGTCGCCTTCGGAGGATTGGGAATTTTCGGCGGGTGATTTGGATCTTTTAGTAAATACGCTCCAGTATTCGGACGTCGTCTTGAATTATATGTCGACACTTTCCATCGACGCCGCGATTTTTGACAGGCCCGTCATCAATTTGCGCTTCGATGCTGACGACAAAACTCCCCCGCACCACAAAATCGGGATCTTCGTCAGGTATTTACACTACAAAACCGTGGAAGCTTCCGGCGGGGTTAAACTTGTCTGGAACATGGATGAGATGATTTCGGCCATAAACGCTTACCTCGAAAATCCGGCACTCGACCGCGAAGGCCGCAAGAGGTTAATCGCCGAACAAGTTGAACTAACCGACGGCCACTCCGGAGCCCGCACCGCGGAATATATAAAGAAGGTGCTTGATTCCCAACCTTCAAGAATAAGCTAAAATCGTTTCGGCAACTTTTTCCGCGGCAGGGGCGGCGGGGAGATTGAAATATTTTTCCTGGTTTTGTTTTAATTCCGCGCGATAGGCGGGATTATTTTTAAGTTTTGAAATAATATCGCCCAGTTCTTTTGTATCCTCTTTGTATATGCCGATCGTAGCACCCACTGAATTCGGCGGAAAATCATTCATGGAAATTTTTTCAAGCATTTTTCTGCCGCTTTCTGGAAGAAGGATTGTGATGCTGGGAACGCGCAAATATGTTGAAAAAATATGGTTGGTAGAGGGAAGTCCGGCAACAGCATCAGCCATCGGCAAAAGTTCTTCGCTTGATGGAAAATCTGAAGTATCGAGCATACGAATGTCCTTTGTAAATTTTCTGTAACGTTCGGGGTTTTCGTCTCGGGGGTGCGGCCGGACAGCGAGGAGGATATTTTTGTTTCCAATCTCGCGCAACGAATCAGCAAAGAATTCAAAGCTAGGCTCTTCGTACTGGAAAGCTTGGGGTGTGCCGCGCCCAATCCAAAGAATTATAAAATCACCTTCAGCTATGTCGAATTTTTTACGGAGCCACTCTTTATCTTTTTCTTTGTCGGTGTGCCGGATTTTGTCGAACGACGGATTGCCGGTTAAAATAATTTCTCCGGAATACCCATCCTCCAGCAAAAACTTTTTTGCGAGCTCGTCCGGAACCATTATCGCGGGCCACTTGCTTAAAATTTTGAAATTCATCGGCCAGCGATGGTTTGCCCAGTAATCCTGGAAGGCGATGATTTTCTTTTTGTCGCGCGCGGCAAGTTCCGTGAAGCGGTCGATGGAATATGGGCCCAATAAAAGAGAGCTCGTGCCGACAACCAAAAGATCGGGATTTATCTTGTTGTATAAAGTTTCTGCAGCGGCTTCTGTGTCCGCGCGAAATGGATTAAATTTTTCGAGAATTTTAAATGGTGCCACTGCTTTTGTGTTTACGGTTACAATCGAAAGTTCTGCTTTTTCGGCAAGCAACGGCAGGACGGGCTTAATAAACTCCGCTGGCCCTGGAGCATCCACAGCAATAAGTA
>Ga0209542_10002432_pt1 | contig 41653 bp, 46 predicted proteins | sample RifCSPhighO2_01_FD_184028 | JGI IMG/M metagenome (GOLD analysis project Ga0209542, IMG submission 184028) | Soil microbial communities from Rifle, Colorado - Rifle CSP2_plank highO2_0.1 (SPAdes) (version 2) | ecosystem: Environmental > Terrestrial > Deep subsurface > Rock core/Sediment ... | reverse complement strand
GCACCCGGCAGCGGAGTATTTTTCCGGCTTTGATCGCTTCTTTTTCCCGCACTTTTTTGATAATCTTCTGCTGCAGCCAGACATGGGATTTTTCTCCATAGGAGAAGATGATGCATAGCACTTTTTTCTTTTCTTGCGTATACTGGGCGATCGTTCCGCCGGCGCCGATGACGAAGTCGTCCGAATGGGCGCCAAAGACGATGATGGTCTCTTTCGGGGGCATGGGAATGGAAAGAGAATATGTCTATAAGAAGGTTTTGTTTGATAGAGAAAGGAACGGCTAGCTATGAAGGGCTTCTCTCTGTTTTTCTGAAGATTTCATCAATTTCATCTTGGTATTTCTTGGCGGCTTTTGCTGCCTCCCCTCGAGCGCTTTCTCCCTCTATAAGCAGTCTGCGAAAGTAATGAAGCTGTTGACCGGTATATTCAAAAGCATCTCCCCGGTTGAGAAGAACATCTGCTTCGACTTGAAAAAACGCATCATGTTCCTTTTCTTCGACACGGAGAGTCGCAATATATCTTTTATTTTCCCTGGTCAGCTCCATAAAACTACAGCCCCTGAGGCGTTCTTCTATAGTCGTTTGAGGATCAGTATCAGAGTCATCCCTGATAGTTTCTACTTCCCAGTTCCCGGATTTTATTAAATCATGCATGGTGCTGGAAAAACTGAAGCGTATTTAAAAACATTTACCCAAGATTTTTAAAGGGCAGCATGCTTCCCAGAACTTGTGAAAATCCTGACCATCCATGCCGATTTTATCGAATTTGCCGCCAAAAAGAAAGCACTGAAAGAAGCCGAAGCAGCGCCGAAAGAGCCGATGCGGGTAGAAGAATGCCTCGTCGTTTTTACCGCAGTCGAAAAAGCGGATGAAAAGAATCTTTCGGGAACCGTGGAGCGCTATGTGCAGGAGATCCAGAATGTAGCCCAGCAAGTGAGCGCCAAAAATATTGTTCTCTATCCCTATGCGCATCTGAGTGCTGATCTTGCAAAGCCCCAGAAAGCCGAGCAGGCCTTGAAAGAAGCAGAAGCGCTCTTAGTTGGCAAGAAATTTAAAGTCACCCGGGCGCCATTTGGCTGGTACAAGAGCTTTACGCTTTCCTGCAAAGGGCATCCGCTTTCCGAGCTGAGCCGCTCTTTTACGGTTACGGGCGATGGAAAGAAAGGACCAGAGCCAACAAAAGCAAAGAAAGAAAGTGCGGCCGCAGAAGCCGAAGAGAAAGTTGATCATGAAGCTTTGCTCAAGAAGATGGGCAAAATCCACATGGCTACGGAGCGGGGAAAAAGCGGGCTGAAAAGCAATGTGGAGCTGGGCAGGGAATTAGACCTCTATTTTGTGAATGAAATCGTGGGCAGCGGCTTGCCTTTGCTCACCCCCAAAGGGGCAGTCATCCGGCGAGAGCTGGAGCGCTTTATCGTCGATGAAGAAATAAAGCGCGGCTATCAGTTCACGTACACGCCGTTCTTTGCCAAAAGCGATTTGTATAAAATCTCCGGCCATTGGCAGCATTATAAAGACAATATGTTTACGTTTACTGTCGGCGAAGAAACTTTTGCGCTCCGGCCGATGACTTGCCCGTTCCAGTTCGTGATTTACAAGAGCAGGACGCACAGCTATAAAGAGCTGCCGATAAAACTCGCGGAGATTTCCACGATGTTCCGCAACGAGAAATCGGGGGAGCTCATGGGCTTGACGCGAGTCCGGCAGTTCACTTTGGCAGATGCGCATGTCATCTGCCGTGCCGACCAGATTGAAGAAGAGTTCCGAAAAGTGGTTGACTTGATTCAGTACGTGAAAAAAACGCTGCAGATGGAGGGCCTCTGGTACCGCTTTTCCAAAGGGGATTCGAAAAACAAAGAGAAATATATTGACAATCCGGCTGCCTGGGAAAGCACGCAGAAGACCATGAAGCGCATCTTAGATGGCCTAAAATTGCAGTATATCGAGGCCGAAAATGAAGCGGCGTTCTACGGGCCGAAACTGGATATCCAATATGAGAATGTCTTTGGCAAAGAAGACACGCTGCTCACGGTGCAGATTGACTTTGCCCTGCCGGAGCGCTTTGATTTATCGTACATTGACGAGAAGAACGAGAAAAAACGGCCCTTTGTCATTCATCGCTCGTCCGTGGGTTGCTTGGAGCGGACCATGGCATATCTGCTGGAGAAGACGCAGGGCAATCTGCCTCTCTGGCTGAGCCCGGTGCAGGTGAAAGTTATTACGGTGACCGATAGGGCGAATGCTTTTGCTCGAGAAGTCACAGCAACTTTGCAGGAACAGGGGCTGCGGGTGGAGCTGGACGATAACCCGGAAACCGTGGGCAAGAAAGTCCGGGAAGCGCAGCTGCTGAAAGCAAACTATATCGTTACTATCGGCGACAAAGAAGTGGAGAAGAAGAAATTGGCGGTCCGTTCTCGGGATGGAAAAGTGACATTTGACGTGCCGATGGAGAAGTTTGTGCAGGGGCTGTTGGAAGAGAGGGAAATGAGAGCGGCGTCATGAAAAGAAGGAAGACCCCGTTAGTCACTATTTCTTTTTATAGCCAAATTTCTTGTCATACTCTTTATGGTCAATAATATCCAGTACAAAGTCGATGACCTCTACCTCATTTGATTGGATGGTGTAGATAAGCCGCCAATAGTCTGATAGCTCGATTCTCCAAAGATTTGTAACACCATATTTTTGGACATAACAGTTAGGGATTTGTCCTTTCTTCACTTGGTCACCAACAAAAGGATTATCTTTTAGCCAGTCTTTTACTCGTTCTATCGATCTGAAAATGGATTGATGAACTGAAGAACTTACTCCTCGTCGTAATTCATCACCAACAATTCGGTTTAACTCGTTATATTCTTCGGTAGCGGCTGCTGACAGGACTACCCGCACCTCTTTTCCTTTGAACGTCATATTTCTGTTCCACGGCTGATAGCTTCCCGGAGCTGGGGGCTGTCGTTATGCGTCCAAAGAACTCCTTTGTGCCCATCAAGGATTAATCCTCGTTGCTCCATGTAGTCTAAAATGACATTCAACGTTTGGTGCATAACTTGTGTGGGCAGCCGTTCTTTGATCTTCTCTCTGGTAAGGGTTGTTTCTGCGTCTTTTAGTACTTTTTCTACCATAAGCATAGTTTTCAGGTTTGGGTAGTGGATTATTTCTGGCATGATCTCACCGATTATATCAATTTGTACCAATAATTATATAACTCTATATAAACATTTCGCCACTTTTTGCTGTTTTTCACAGAATGTCAAAATATTGATTGTAGAACTTGGTAATTCCCTGATCCGCTTATCGACCCTATTTGAGCAGTTTTTCTACTCCGACGAGAGCTTTTCTGCTAATTCCTGCGCAAGGGCTTCCAGGCGCCCGCGGGCTTTGGCTCTGATTTCATCTGGGAAATCTGCATCTTGAGTAATTTTCTCCCAATCCTAGTTCGGAGTAACTTTCGAGTAACAAGATACGCAAAGTTTATATAGTGGCGCTATTTTTTTTGGTCATGGAAAAGAAAACTAAAAATCCAGAAAGGGTAGCGCTTGTTGCTCAGCTTGCAGAGCAACTTGGTGTAGATTTAAAAGACACTTCAGTTGCTACGGCGACGGCAAATCAGAGCGCCAAAGCAAGGATGTACGACGGCTCGTTGGAAGCCACAGTAGTTTCGAGTCGGCGTGGAAGCGTATATATCGACTCCCCTCGATCTCCTAGTATTTTCATAGAATTAGTTGATCATCAGCGAGATGCTCTTGCTCCAGAAGGGGCAATCTATTGTATTCAGGCTACCATGCCTAAAGAAAATCCGTATGGTGAACAGTATTATGAGTCTCTCAATGGGGATGTGTTCAATGTGTATGTTGGAATAAATGGAATTATTCTTGATGACGCTGAGAGAAAGCGTGCAGCCAAACTTTTTAAAAAGTAGAGGTATTTTATCTTTTCGCTCATCTCTTCTCACCTCCTCTTAAACTTCTTTTCCAGCTCTTCGACAGGCAGCTTGATGATGATGGCTCTTCCGTGCGGGCAGGTGTACGGCAAGATGCATTGCTCCAATTCTGCCAGCAGCTTTTCCATCTGCGGAATGCTGACTTCATCGCCCGCTTTCACCGAAGCCCGGCAGGCCATGCGGGTGATGATGGCTTCTTGCGCCTGTTCCAGGGAGTTCTGCTGTTCTTCCAGCGTCGCCAGAACATCGTGCAGCAACTCTTTGGGCTGCACTTTTCCAAAGATAGTGGGAATGGTCTTTAGCACATAGCTTCTCTTGCCAAAAGGCTCCAGTGCGAAGCCCAGCTGTTCCAGCTCTTCCCGCTTTTCCTGCATCAGCAGGCTTTCTGCTGGAGAAACGTCCAGCACTTCTCCCTGCAGCAGCTGCTGCATCGCCACCGCTTTGTTCATATATTGTTCCATGAAGCGCTCGTACAAGATGCGCTCTTGCACGACATGCTGATCGATGAAGACGATGCCACCGTGCGTTTCCGCGACAAAGAATGTCCTGTGCGCTTGGCCGAGCAATTTCAGCGGCGGCAGTTTTCTGTATGGAGATGAGCGTTTCTCTGGCTCTTGCTGTGTTTCTTTATGCTTTTTTTCTTCTTCTGCTGCATTGCTTTTCGCAGGTGTTATGGGGATGGAAAGCCTCAGCTTGAGTTCTTCTTTATTTTTTTCCGGAACAGTGGCCTCTGTTCCATAACTGTCCTCTCTCTGTGCATCTTTTACCTGCAGCACCGTCTGCTGGCTGGGTTCCAGCACATATTTTGCAACGCCCGTCACCTTTCTTTGTTTTTGGTGCTGTGCTTCTTTTTGGTATGCAATTTCCTGTTTTTTTCCGGCAGAAAAATCTACCTCCTCGCTGGCAATGGTCATGGACGGGACAAGATTATGCTTTTCCAGCGTCTGGCGAACGGCCTGATGCACGGCCTGGCAGACCCGTTCTGCCTGCTCAATTTTCACTTCCGTCTTTTGCGGATGGATATTTACGTCGATGGTCTGAGGATCCAACTCGAGCGCCAGAAAGAACACGGGATGCTGGTGTACGGGCAGAAGCGAATGGTACGCATCGGCGACGGCTTTCGTGACGTACTCGTTCCGCACCCAGCGCTTGTTGACAAACAGCATCTGCTTGCTCTTGTCTTTCCTGGCCTGCTGGGGCTTGGCAATATACCCTTTGATGCAGATCCCTGCTTCTTCAGCAATGACGGGCAGGCAGTCTCTGGCCAGCTCTGCGCCAAATAAAGAGGCAATTCTTTCCCGGACTTCGCCGACCGGCGGTGCATGGAGCAATTCTTCCCCTTCATGCAGCAGCCGGAACCCGGTCAGGGGATTGCTGAGTGCATAGCGCAGGATCACATCAACACCGTGCCGCAATTCTACTGCATCGCTCTTCAGGAATTTCTTTCTCGCCGGCGTATTGAAAAAGAGGTCTTTTACCTCAATGATGGTGCCTTGCTCCGCTGCTACACTATCCTTGCTGATGTTCTGCCCGCCGATGGCCGCAATACAATATCCTTCTATCTTGTCTTCCTGCTGGGTCGTGAGCGAGAGTAGGGAAACGGCAGCGATGCTCGCGAGCGCTTCTCCCCGAAAGCCGAGCGTATGGATAGAAAAGAGATCGTCTGCCGAGCGGATCTTGCTGGTCGCATGGCGCTCCAGTGCTTTGTGGGCATCCTCTTTATCCATGCCTTCACCATTATCAGTAACACGAAGCAGCGCTTTCCCGGCCTGTTCCAATTCGATGGTGATTTCTGTTGCGCCCGCATCCAGAGAATTCTCGATAAGCTCTTTGACGATGGAAGCAGGCCGTTCTACCACTTCGCCGGCAGCGATTTTATTGATGACTTCCTCCGGCAGCAGCTGGATCTTTCCCATGGAGCTATTGGTGGGAAAAGGATATTTAAAGACTGTTGTGGTGAGAGTATATTGTTTAAGCAGTGAATAACCTCGCCGTTAATCTAAATTTTTGTAAATGTTCTTTCGATGTCCGATAAGCGTTATTTTTATGGTGTTGTTCCCCGGATCAAGATCGGCAATAATCCTGTAATCCCCCACGCGAAGCTTATAATCAGTTCTTCCTGTTAACCGCTCGAAGAAGTGGAAAGGACTTTCTTTCGTCGCAATGATCTTTTTGAATATCCTTTCTCTTATCTCTTGGGGCAATTTCTGAAGAAAGTCTATTGCTTGCTCATCAAAGATCACTTCATACATGAAGACCGAGCCTCTTTCGTGCTTCTGTCTCGGTCAGAAATTTCCCTTTTTTAATTCTTTCCCGTGCTTTTTCAATGGCTCGGATGGTTTCTTGGCTGAGCTCTGGCTCGGTTTTGCAGGTTTTGGCTATAAATACCACTTTCTTGATAACCTCATCATAGCTCTCATTTCGATATTCTCGAAAATGGTCTAATTCTAGCTTCGTATCCTCATGAATTTTGAGAGTTGTAGTGGGGGTCATAGTATTGTTTACTTGAGTATACCCTGGTATATTTAAGCTTTTTGCTGGGATTTTCATTCGAGGGTTCGATAGTTTAAAATAGCAGATAGGCGTCTGTTGTCGTTATGGTTAACCTCATCCTCTACCAACTCGACGGCTGCCCATACTGCGAACTGGTTCGGCAGAAATTGGAAGAAAAAGGGCTTTTGTACGACACAATAACTGTTCCCCCTGACCGAAGCGACCCTCTGCGCCGGGAACTGCTTGAGAAGAGCGGCGTGCTGACGGTTCCGGTGCTGAGAATCGATGATTTTTATCTGGGCGAATCGGCGGAGATAGTGGCGTACGTGGAAGAGCAGCTTTGAGGCGTGTTTACTCTCTCCAGCCGTCTCTTAATCTTTTTTTTCAGCTTTTCCAATTCTCCACTGATATCGTAGTTGGTGAGTAAGATCAGGTCTTTTTCATCAAAGATGTCAGAAAAGAATTCATATGCTTCTCCCATAGTCTCTCCCGAAGATACGTCTTCATCAAAGAGGACGATGGGTTTTCTTTCCGCTTCTTTCCGTAAAAAATCCGCTTCCCGTTTCATCGCGTGGGGGGAGATGTCACTATGTTTATCAGTCGAGAAGCGCACCACATAAAAGAGCGAGTTTCTCTTTCTTCGCTGCGTCGCCTGCAAATACACATCCATGCCCGCTGCTACGCTTCCGTGCCCCAAAGCGATGAAAAGGACATCCGCCTTTTTGGTCTCTTGGGCAAGCCGTAACGCGGAGGCTTGCGACAAGTGAGGGGCAGACGCATCCCACGTTGTCGAATCATGCCGTTGGCTGATGCTTGTCGACAGGAGCATTTTCTCGTGTGTTGTGGTTTGCAGATATTCTCGAAAGGCTTGGGTAGCTGCTCGGAGTTTCTGCGGTTCTTGGTACGCTCTGAGGGCATAGGCAATAGCTTTCTGCACTGCATCCTCTAACTGATGCTCGGGAAATTGTATTTTCTGGTTCACCACCGCTCGGATGACCCGGGGTGGGTGCAGAACAAAATCGGCGTAATCCGTCGTTGTCCATTCTTTGGCAGATGCGATTGATTCCAATTGAAATAAGGTGTTCTCTAAAGAGCCGGAATATTGCATACGTTCAATGCCGAGTAAGCGGTAAGCGCTTTGCAGGGGTTCGAAGGGGGAATGATAGGCCATTGTTTGAAAGAGTGTCTCCTCAATAGGCCTCAGAAAGAGCCACTTTTTAAACTTTTCTTAAATAACTACTAACGAGTAGAACACGGCTGCTTCACTTTTCATCCCCAAACTTCCACAACAAAACCTGCTCTGGCATCTTCTTTACCTGCAGTTTCCGCAGCATGTCATCATCGCGCTCCAGAATCTCCTGCACTTCTTTCGCTCTCTGTACAACGCCCTGCGGCAATCCTGCCAGTTTCGCCACATGCACGCCATAACTTTTGTCCGTGCCGCCTTCGATAAGTTTCCGTAAAAAGATGATTTCACCCGCCGTTTCCTTGACGGCCACGTTGTACGTCTTAATCCGCGGGCATTTTTCAGCCAGCTTATTCAGCACGTGATAATGCGTGGTAAAGAGCGTCTTGGCTTTTATCTGATTATGCAGATGCTCGGCCACACTCCAGGCAATGGCGACGCCATCAAACGTGCTCGTGCCCCGGCCGATCTCGTCGATGATCAACAGGCTGCGCTCTGTCGCATTGTGCAGGATGGCTGCCGTTTCCTGCATTTCTACCATGAACGTAGATTGCCCGGCTGCTAAGTCATCAGATGCTCCCACCCGCGTAAAAATTCTATCCACAATGCCCAAGACAGCTTTCTCTGCAGGAACGAAACTGCCCATCTGGGCCAGCAGGACAATCAATGCGGTTTGCCGCAGGATAGTTGATTTCCCCGCCATGTTCGGCCCGGTGATCAGCAGCATCTCGCCGGGATTCAGCAGCACATCATTCGCTACAAAGCGCGGCTCTTTCTGCTCGACGACCGGATGCCGCCCTTTGGTGATCTGCAGCACGTTCTCCGACACGAATTGCGGCCGCATGTAGCGCTGCTCTAATGCCACTTTTGCGAGTGAACACAGCACGTCCAGCAGGGCAATAGCCGAAGCGGCTTTCTGGATAGCTTCCGTTTTTTCCGCGCAGCGCTGCACGAGCTCTTGAAATAATTGGTACTCCAGCACCTCAATTTTTTCCTGCGCTCCCAGGATTTTCTCTTCTTCCTGCTTCAGCTCTTCCGTTATATAGCGCTCGCCGTTCACGGTGGTTTGCTTCCGGATATACTGCGGCGGGACCAGATGCACATTTTTCTTGGTAATTTCGATATAATACCCGAAGATGTTGTTATAGCTAATGCGCAGCGTCGGAATACCCGTCTTTTCCCGCTCTTGCTGCTCCAGCGCCTGCAAGTATTGCTTGCTGTTCGCCGCCAGTTCCTGCAGCCGCCGCAGCTCGTCATGGTATTCTTTTTTTATCATGCCGCCTTCTCGCACGGAAATAGGCGCATCTTCCCGCACGGCAGCTTCTAGCAGGGCGGCCAGCTCTTGCAGAGGATCAATTTTAGCAACAGTTCTGAGCAACAGGCTGCGGCACTGCTGTATTTTTTCTCGCAGTTGAGGCAATTGCTGCAAGGTATTTTTCAGTGCCAGCAGATCTCTTGGCGAGGCAGTTCCATAGTTCACCCGGCCGATGAGCCGTTCCAAGTCAGCGGTCCGTTGCAGCACGTCCCGCAGCTCTTCCTGCAGGATAACTTGCGATTTTAATTCACCAACTGCATCTAACCGCTGCTCGATGCGCTCCCGCTGCAGCAGCGGGGCTTTCAGCCAGTGCTTAAGCAGGCGCCCCCCTAAAGCCGTTACCGTTTTATCCATGATAGAAAGCAGCGTTCCTCGCGAAGAGCCATCACGTATATTGGTGACGAGCTCGAGATTTCGGAACGTGCTGCTGTCCAGCAGCATGGCGGTACTGTTGCTGCGAAGAGAGAGTGTCTTCAGGTGCGACAAGCTGTTCTTCTGCGTTTCTTTGAGATAATGCAGCAGCGCTCCTGCTGCTTTCACACTTGCCGGCTGTTCCTGCAAGCCGAAACTTTCCAGCGAGGAAATGGAAAAGTGGTCAAAGATAGCCTGCTTGGCTTTTTCCAGCGAGAAAAAATAGTCTTCCATTGGCTGTAAGAAGCAGCCACTTGCCTGGAGCCGCTGCACCAATTGCTGATTCACGCCCAAGCTTTCAGGCAGCAGGCATTCTTTCGGCTGCATTCGGGCAATTTCGTTGAGCACGTCTTGCTCCGTGGGCAGTATCGTCGTAAAAAATTCTCCCGTCGAGAGATCGCTGGCGGCCAGAGAAAATCCGGTATCCGTGCTCGTTATGGCCATGATATAATTGTTCTCCCTTTCATCCAGCAACGATGATTCGATGACCGTTCCGGGAGTGACGATGCGGACTAAGCCGCGTTTGACCAAGCCTTTGGCCTGCTTGGGGTCTTCCAGCTGCTCGACGATAGCTATCTTGTAGCCTTTCTTAACGAGCCTGCCGAGATAGGTTTCTAAAGCATGGTAAGGAACCCCAGCCAGGGGCGCCTGCTTTTCTCCTTTTCCGCGGGCGGTGAGCGTTATTTCCAATTCTCGGGATGCGGTAATGGCATCCTCATAAAACATCTCATAGAAATCACCCATGCGCAGCATGACGACGCAGTCCGGATGCTGCCGTTTCACCTCCTGATATTGGCGCATGCCGGGGGTGAGCTGCTCTGCCGGGATGGAAAGGACACTTTCGGCTTGCTTATTTTTGGTGTTTTCCATGTGGTTTTCCATATGCATACTAGTTATGCTGTTCACCTGCGGTGGAGGAGAAAGGAATGATTTAAAGATTGTTATAGAAGACTGGCGGTATCGGCTTGCATATACATACCTGATGGCAGGAGAAACGATTTTTGAACACGAGACCACAAATCTTTATAAAAAGAAGACCTTCTGGAAAATCCTATGGCACCACTCGTTCTGCCCACTTATGCCTGCCTGGTTCCGGATAGTGTTTATGGCAGAGATGCAGATATTATGTTTTCTGAACAAGAGAGTATGCCTGCCACCCAAATCACCCGGCTTTCCCGGTTTGTCGTGCCCTCCTGCGATGAAGTTTTGGCATATCTCCAAACCACGGCGCAAGGCATCCCTCTTGACGGCCCCGGGAGCGAGCCGCAAGAAGATGATTCAGACCTAGTTTATTCTTTGAAAATGCTGCCTTCTGATGCCATTCCGGATATCGCTCAAGGCGAGGAAAGAACAAGGCATCTTCTTCAGAGGACTTACAGCCCTCATCAGTTGCAGTCGGGAAGGATGTATCTCCTTTTCTCGTCAGACTTGGTGCCTCAAGAGGCCCTCTCTGTGGTTAAAAAGTATTGGGAAGAGCAGGGAAAAGCAGAAGAGGGGGCATTGGTCTACAAGGTAGCTATCGAGGAATCCAGAGAAGCATTCGGTGCAAAAACGCAATCCTGGGACACTCTCATACAGCTCACAGAAAATGGTGCTTTCCCGGAGCGTTCCGAGCTGGAGTATCTGTTGGCTCGGGAAGTGCGGGATTCTGCGGTTATCCGTATCGACGGAGCGAGTAACAACTATCCAGCCGTCGTCGAGCATATGGGCTATCTCTCTGCAGCACTTTCTTCACCGGAGATGGTTGCTCAGGTTAAGGATCGTTCCTCAGCGTATCTTGAACAGGAAGCCACCGGAATTATTAAGAACATCCTGAGCCGGTGGGCTGCAGGACAGTTTGTTCAGGAAATTGTTGGGGGCTCAGCGGATGCTTTTCAGCAGGATGATGCTTCAATACCACCGCTTGATCCGGCCGATAAGAAGAACCTGAACTGAGGCCCCCGCCGGATAAAAACATTTAAATCCTTTCTCTCTTTTATTCTCGCTATGCCGTGGTATGAGAAAAAGTGGTGGAAGAGGCTGGTGGGCGGGAAGGCCGAACGGGAAAAGCTCGAGCCTTCGAAAGATATTCAGGCTTTATTGGAATTCTTGGAAGGATTACCGAGAGAAAGCCAGCGCCTGCACGCCGAACTTCGCGCGTTAGAAGAGTTGGAAAGCGAATATGCCGTGGCGCGGAAAGAACTGCAGCAGACAAACCTTAAAGCACAAGCGAAAGTTCTCGATACGTTGTTGGAGCGCACGGAATTCTTCGAGAATGATGCGGCTCTGGCAGGCATCCGCATGCAGCGGCTCGCCGAAGCGTTCCTGCATCGGGCGCAGGAAGCAGGATTGAAAGGATTAGTTAAAGAGAAGAGAAAGAAAGCGGCGTGGAAGTTACGGTGGTGAGGGTTCGTCGAGTGCGCGGTGTTCGCTTTTTGGCTCGGAGGAATTAGTGGTCATTTCACTCAGGCAATTCTTTTGGAAATTTAAACTCTTTATCCGAAAACACAATTTCTTCACAAGTAGAAATACACCTTTTGCACACACCCATCATAAAGTTATACTTTTGTATGATCTCCTCACTCTGAACTGAAGAGCCGTATCTTGCTTTTTCTCGTTCATCCACGTCTGTCTCTTCCTCTTTTTCTTTGTACACCATAATTCTGTCAATAAACTCATCATCATAATCAATCAGGCCTTTATCTTTCACATAGCGCAAAAATAAAGCGGTGCATTTTTGACTTCTGCTTTCTACACCAAACTTTGCTAAAATGGCTAGAGCACAATAATATTGACTATAGAACCATTCTTCGGGGATCTTATAGTCCATCCGTTGCTTTTTGTACAGTTCGCACAACTGTAAATTTACTTTTGCTTTTTGGACATACTCCTCGGCTCTCTTATCATCTCTGCCAACAAAAAGCAGTCCTTTGTGCTTTTTTCCTTTTTCTTCTTCTTTCCTCGCAAGGGAAAAGCACTCAAAAACTTTTGGTTTGATTGTCATTTTGCCATTCCCTTCATAAACATAACAAATTTATCTTGTCCAAATAGGATCACTCCTTTTTTAACGGCATCTATAAAAGCTTTGTTTTGCTTTTTGAGTTCTGCTTTAAACTCACTCTCTATAACATTAATGGAATGAATTTTTTTAGATTGTGTTTTCTGGGCTTTCTCAAGAACCGTATGTATTTTAACTAAGTTCTTCTTAGAAGCGATCCCTAAAATATCAATATCATTTGCCTGTTGTGGAGATGGTAAAATACTCCCATACAGAATTACAAAATTGGTTACTCTCTCTAAATCTATAAAATTAACCTGCCACCGCTTCTGCTTTAAAGCTTCTTCTGTTAGATAAAGAGATAACAATTTCTCAACCAGCGGATTCTCCCAGTTCAAGGTTATTATAAAAGCACTTGTTTTACCAGTTCCGACATTTTTTAAGAGAACATATTTACTACTCTCGAACTTTTTGAGAATCTTCCAAATCCCAACACGGCTTAAGCCCAATTCTTTTGCTAAAAGAGAAATGGTGTGCGTACTATAAAAGTCTTTTAAGAGATGAAGGAGTACGCCTTTAGTGGCTACATTGTTTGTTACCATATTGTTAATAACTGTTAACTGTTAGTTAATATATAAAGCTTTCTATTACCCCTTCTTCCACGACTACTTTTTATTTTTGGTGCTCATCTTCTCTTGTTAGCAGGATTGAGATGGTTAGTTAAAGAGAAGAGAAAGAAAGCGGCGTGGAAGATGCGGTGGTGAGGGTTCTTCTGCTTCGCTGTGCTTGCTTTTGAGTTCTGGGCGATTAAATAACTTTTGAGCAAGAAATCACCACGCTTTAGCGTTGGGGATGAATTGCGAAAGATAGAAGTTCTGGCTGCTGCTATTTTATTGTCTTGGTAAATCGGCCACATCACTCTGGAGACTGCAAAAGAATACGTAAAAAACCACAAGGATCATGACGCCAAAGACTGTCGTCGTAGTCGTCGTAGGAATCCCCGCCATTTATGGCTGGGGAGGAGGTCAATTCCAGTTAGTTGCAATTCGGTTTCGGGCACTTTAGGATGCTAAAGCTAACCTATGCAGGGCAAAAACTAACTATGTAAAACTAAATTTACGGCTCTCTCGTTAGAAAACATTAAAAGTAGGCCATTGTTAATATATAATTATGGTTCATCATATAGATTCAATTGGAGAATTTCGCTCGCTACTAGATTACTATGCCTCTTGTTTAGAAAAAGAAGATATACTATCTCTTACTTTTAACTACAGATTTGAGGGTAAAAAATTTCATTCAAACATTTTCAAAAAAGAGCAATTTTTCCTACAGAAGAAGGAACAAATTCTAATTAAAAAAACTCCTGAAATTGAAAATATTTTCAAAAACTATAAACTTTTTCAGAAAAATACGCCCATTTTCTATGGTTATCCATTGTTTATTGATTCAAATGGAAATGTTAGTCCTATTTTCTTTGTTGAAATTGACTTTGAAGAAAAAGATGATACCATTATTTTTACCAAACAATCTGTAATACCAGAATTTAACCATTATATCTTGACTAAACATGATTATAATGTAGAAGAAATAGAAAAGATTCGTTCAGAAATTAAAGAAGAAAATGATTTTTCCATCAAATTTCAAAAAATAACAGAGTTGCTTAAACTTGATTCAAAAATCAACTCTGAACTTGATGAAAAACCATTGATTGTAAGACCATCACTTCAATTGATAAACAAAGCAATTTTATATTTTGGGGGGAGAATGGGCTTTACTAGGGGATTAATAGATGAATTAGAAAAACTCAAAAAAATATCTCAACATCAATTAGAATCAACATCATTAGGAATTTTATTTGATAAAGAAAAATCTGAAAACCCAGAAAACAAAAAAGATCTTCTGGAGATATTCCATCTAAATGAATCACAAGAAAAAGCAGTTAAAAATTCTTTTTCAAGTAATGTTAGCGTAATTACTGGACCCCCTGGCACAGGAAAATCGCAAGTAGTTCTTAACATTATTGCTAATGCAGTTTGGAATGATAAATCGGTCTTGTTTGCAAGCAAGAATAATCGGGCGGTAGATATAGTAAATGAGAAACTTAAAACAGTTTTATCTAAATATCTAATTGTGAGAATGGGTTCCAGTAAACACAGAAAAAACGCTAAATTACAAATAGATAAACTATTTCAAGAAAAGAATTCCCTGAAAATCTCTTCTAACTTTGAAGATGATACTAAGAAAATCAAAAATATCAACAAAGAAACTAACTCTCTTAAAGACCAGTTAGAAGATATGTCTAAAACCAATGAAGAAATTGAAGAACTGCAAAATCAAGCCGATAGTTTAGCAAAAAACCTCCCTGAAAAACTCTATAATAAATGCAAAGAAGACAAGTTTGAAGAAATTGTTAAGTTTAAATTAGAAAGCGATATTAAGAACAATTTTGAAAATATAACTTTTATCAAAAAAATAATTACAATTGTATTACCATCTTTCTATCAAAAGAAAGAACAGGCAATTTTTAAAAAATATTATGGTAGTTTAAGTAATGATTTTAGAGATTATTTAGACCAAAATATTAAATTAAATACTGAAGAGATCAAAAAATCTCTGAAATTGATGTTATTATTTAAGCAAATATCTCTAGTCAGAAATGAAATAGACCCTTTAAAACAAAAATTAGCAAAATTTGATTCCATTTATATTATACAATCTAAAATAAATAAATTTCAAGAGGAAAGAATAAAACTATCCAGGAATCTATTTGAAAATTACTGGTTCAAAAAACTAAAGAAAACCTCCATTCATGATGAAAACTATGTTTCCAGATATTTTGATGCTTCAGAGAAATTGGAAAAATATGTCGCTGATAAAAGCTTGTATTGGAACTTAGTAGGACAACAAGAAAATGAGATTAAAGAATTGTTATCATTTCTTCCAATTTGGATTGTAACTAATCTATCTGCAAAAAATAGCCTTCCACTAAAAGAAAATCTTTTTGATTTGTTAATTATTGATGAAGCCTCACAATGTGATATCGCTTCTGCCTTGCCTTTGTTCTACAGAGCAAAACAAGTAGTTATTATTGGCGATCCTAAACAATTAAAGCATATTTCAATACTTAATGAAACAGAAGATAAGAAAGTTGCTTCAGAAAATAAAATATCTGGGTTGTATTTGGATTATGCTTATAGTAAAAATTCTCTTTATGATATTACTGAAAGAATAATTAAAAGTAAAAATAAAACACCAAAATTATTAAATCAACATTATCGGTCTTGCAGAGACATAATAAGCTTTTCAAATGAATATTTTTATGAGAAAAAATTAAACATAATGACTGATGAAGATAAATTAATTTCTAACAGCATCTACCCCAGAGGGGTTAAGTGGATAGATGTCCAGGGTAAAACTAACCAAACTAAGAGTCCATCTAATAAAGAGGAAGCAATAGAAATAATAAAGATTCTTAAAAGTTTTCATAAATCAAAATTGAAGAAGATTTCTTTCGGAGTTGTAACCTTGTTTAGGGCTCAGATGGACTTAATTGCTGACATGATTAAAAAAACCAAAGAACTAGAAAAAATGGATATTACGGTAGGAACCACGCATAGATTTCAGGGAGATGAAAAAGACATAATTATCTTCTCACCAGCAATATCACAGGGTATAAAACAAACAACACTTAACTGGATTCATACAACTAGCCAATTACTGAATGTTGCTATTACAAGAGCAAGAAGTGTCCTAATAATTGTAGGTGATAAGAAAAAATGTAATGAGGCAGGAGGTTTTCTTAAAAGTTTATTGGAACACGCTGAATCTAGGAAAGAGTTAGACATTGATTTTGATTCGCCTATTGAAGAGAAATTATTCAAACAACTAACTAAAGAGGGAGTTAAAGTTCTCCCCCAATATGAAACAAAAATAAGAGGGGGAAAATTTTATAGGCTTGATTTTGCTTTGTTCATAAATGACAATAAATATGATGTTGAAATTGATGGCGATAAAGCCCATTCTCAAAAAATTGAATCTGATATTTTAAGAGATATTCATCTAAGAATTGATGAATGGAAAATAAGAAGATATCAAGCGAGCGAAATTAATAATGATCTTAAAAGAGTTGTAGAAGAAATTAAAAGACTTTGTTAACGAGAGAGCCCTTAACTAACGGTAAAACTACAAGTGTTTCTGCCCTTAACTGAACGTGATAATGCTTGTGAGTGCCCTACACCGAACTTGCTCACTACGTTCGCACCCAGACATAAAGTCTGGGGGACATAACATCATTAACCGCACCTTTCAAAAAACCAAAAACAGAAAGAAAATAAAAAAACACCCCAGAGCCTTTCGGCCCTAGAGCACAATCATCGGCGACATTTTGTCTTTGTCTTTCTCTTCGTCGAAGTCCGTGACGATGGATTCCGTCGTCAGCACCATCGCCGCGATGGAAGCAGCGTTCTGCACGCCGCAGCGGACAACTTTCGTCGGATCAATCACACCCGTCGCAAAGAGGTCTTCAAAGACGTCCTTCTTGGCATTATAGCCGACATTTTCGTTCGTTTCCGTGCGCAAGCGAGCGACGACTTCCGCACTCTCTTTGCCGGCATTGCAAGCGATCTGGCGCAGGGGCTCTTCAAGCGCCCGGCGCATGATATCGACGCCGATCTGCTGGTCGCCCGGTAAGGAAAGCCGCTTCAGCACTTTGGCCGCATGCAGCAATGTCAATCCACCCCCCGGAATGACGCCTTCTTCGACGGCGGCTTTCGTGGCGTTCAGCGCATCGTCGATGCGCATCTTCTTCTCTTTCATCTCGGTTTCCGTGACTGCGCCCACTTTGATCACGGCCACGCCGCCGGAGAGTTTTGCCAAGCGTTTCTTCAGGTCTTTCTTTTTGTACTCCATGTCGGCTGCTTCGACTTGCATCTCCAGCATCTTCCGGCGCTGGTCGATATTACTTTTAGCGCCTTTGCCTTCGACGATGATGGTCTTGTCGCTTTCGACTTTGATCCGCCGGGCGGAGCCCAGCCATCCCTCATCAAAGTCCTCGAGCTTCATGTCTTTCTGCTCGCTGACGACTTTCGCTCCAGTCAAGATAGCAATATCTTCCAGCATCTCTTTCTGCTCGTCGCCAAATCCTGGTGCTTTGACCGCACAGACTTTCAGCGATCCGCGGATGATGTTCAGGATCAACGCCGTCTGCGCCTCTCCGTCGATATCCTCAGCCACAATGAACAAAGGCCGGCCTTCCCGGGCCACTTTCTCCAGCACCGGAATAAGCTGCTTGACGGTGCTGATCTTCTTATCCACCAGCAGGATGTACGGCTCTTCGAACTCGGCGAGCATCTTCTCGTGGTCCGTCACCATATACGGCGAGATGAAGCCCCGCTCGAACTGCATGCCTTCCACCAAGTCCAGGCTGGTTTCCATGCTCTTGGCTTCTTCGACGGTAATCACGCCGTTATTGCCCACTTTCTCCATGGCATCGGCAATGAGCTTGCCAATCTCCTCATCGTTATTGGCTGAGATGGTCGCCACTTGCACGATCTTCTGCTTGTCTTTGACCGGCACGCTTTTCTCTTTCAGATTGCGGACGACCTCTTCCGTGGCTTTCTCGATGCCCCGCTTCACATCCATAGGATTGGCTCCAGAAGTAATATTCTTCAGCCCTTCGGTCACCAGTGCTTGTGCGAGTAACGTTGCGGTAGTTGTTCCATCACCGGCAGTGTCCTGCGTCTTGGAAGCCACTTCTTTCACCAGCTTGGCACCCATGTTCTCAAACTTGTCGCGCAGCTCGATCTCTTTGGCAATGGTTACGCCGTCATTGGTAACCAGCGGCGTGCCCATCTTGTCCAGAACGACATATCGGCCTTTTGGGCCGAGAGTAATCTTAACGGTATCCGCTACTTTGTTGATGCCCCGCAGCAAGGCTTGCCGGGCATGCTCATTGAACATAATTTGTTTTGCACTCATACGACATCGCCTCCGATCTTTGCCATGACATCTTCAAATTTTATCAGCAAGAACTTCTTGTGCTCAATTTCCAGCTCTTCACTGCTGTAGCCGCCGTAAATAACCTTATCGCCTTTCTTCAGCGGCAGGTCTTTGCCGTCTTTAAACGTGCCGACGGCTACCACGATGCCTTCTTTTTTCTCTTTGCGGGCATCCTCGGGGATGTAAATCCCACCCGTGGTCTTCTTTTCTTTCTCCGCCTGTTCAAGCAAAACGCGCTCGCCAAGGGGCTTAATGGTTGGTATCATAGGATACACCTCCGATTGTTTTTGTTAAATAGGAGAGAGTGGCATGTTCATGGCCTGCTCTGCTATCTTTACTGATATTTTTAGCAAGAGTCTCAGAGCACGAGAGTCTTCATCTATCTTTACTTTTTAACTCCTACAGAACCACGTCCTCAAACTCTGTCTTTTCTGGAGGTGTTCTTTATAAACTTTATGCAGGGCAAAGGCATCTTTCGCATGGCTCTGCGGAGCAGGCTGCTCTGGGGCAGTTTTTTTCGTCTGTTTTTTTTATCTGTAGCCCTCTGCCAGCGCTTTTTAAAAAATGTTTTGAAAAACTGTTCTGGAAAAAAGTTTAAGCTCCTCAAGCACTTTTTCTCCAAGAAGATTTTAATAGGAGCTGTTCTTTGGAGCGTCATGGATATGTTGGACACTTCTCCGATTAAAGACGCAGCAGCCGATTTGGAAATGCTGGTGAAAAGCCTGGGAAAGAAACGCTTTCGGCGGAATGTTCGCCATCTCGGCGTTCTGGCTGCTGGGGGCCTGGGCCTGTGCTTTACGCCGGCTGCACCTCTTGGCTTGTTTTTTCTCCCTCTCTTTTTTGTGAACGGGATGAAAGCAGTGCAACATCATCTGGAATATCGCTTTGGAAAACGCTTTGATCGGTTTAATGACGTAGTGGCGGTTCATGATGACAGTGTTGCTGTGGCGATGGAGTATCCCTCCTTGCCGATGTTCTATGCTTCCCGGCCTCTGGAAGAGCAGCCGGAAAAATATCTGCCATACCAGATTGCGATGCATGAAAAAGCGAGAGAAAAGCTGGAAGTGCGCTTGGCGGTCGGGCAATCAACATTACTTGAGCAGCTGGAAGTAGAACAGATTATTGAGAAAAGAGTGCCCCCGGCTGCAGAGCGGGGCATGCTCACCAACTTCTTCGACTTGCTGGGCCAAATTCCTCTTGTCGCTTTTAACGGCGGCTCCCGAAAAACGCTGTTAGGCGAGATGATAGTCGACGGCAAAGTAGAAGTGGCCGCTTATGAGCTCCTGCAGGCTGCTTTTGGATATGGAGCTGAGTTCTTCGCTGCGGCAGAAAAAGAGTATGCCCCTTCATTTTCTCCCGAGCTGCAGGGCCAGCTGCAAAGGTGCCACCATCTTGTTCAAGAAACGGGCTATGCCGCTCGCCGGTTGCGGGACACGCAGCACAATCTTGTCCGCTCTTTTGAGCGGCGCTATGAACATCTGGTGGGGGTTCCCTACGGCACTTGAAATGCTCAAAATCCCACCACTCTCTGAGCGGCGGTAAGAAGTGCCTATCAGAAAGCTACGGGGACTTCCGGCACCGATAGTTCTCCGCGAATAAGCGAGGAGTGAATCTCTTCTGCCGTCTTTTCCTGCTGCAACAATTGCTGCACAAAAGCAAACGCCACATTATGCAGCCCATTTTCTGCGGGCTGTTCGCTGATGAATGCATTCTGCAGCCCGGCAATATTATGCTCTTTCACAACGTTCATCCAGGCTAGGGAGAACGCGTACGCTTTGGCTTCTTCATCGTGCGGACTGGCTAAAGGAAGGGAGAGGGCATGGCCGAGCTCATGGCCGATCGTCAGCAGCACTCTTCCCAGCGAGCCGTTCAGCACAAAGATTTCGGACAGCAGCCCGTGGGGCTTGCGGTTGATGGATAAGCCCACCGTTCCGGGATGTGAAGCGATCTTTCGGAAAGCGTTCTCGTCAAGGACGCCGAGCATGATATCAACGGGAAAAGGCTCGTTGCACATTTTTGAAAAAGCCTCTTCGACGAACGGGCGGATCTCTTCGGCTTTGCCGACGAACTTACCTTCTTTGCCGGGCTTGAGGAAAGAGGTGGGGTTGAAGTGATATTCACGATGGATGGGAAGATGCACAGGAGATTCTTCACTACGATGTGCCATCGAGTACGATAGTTGTTGCGGTTCTTTTGGCGTGCCATAAGAGAGGGCAGAAGAGTGCAAAGCCGGGAAAATGGAAGCATAGGAAGCGAACGGCGTGTTGGCGAGAGCTGGCGCATATGCCGGAAATGGTAGGAATTCGCTGGCTTCATACGTCTCGTGGGGCACGCTGGAGGCCGAATAGGCAATGGTTTCCAGAGCGCTATAGCTGCTGCGGCCACTTTCTGCTCCGGAATATCCTTCTGCTGGTCCATCGCAGGGGGCATAGGACTGTCGCATAGTATACATAGTACCCCAGAGAAAGGCTTTTCAGGCTTTTAATGTTTCGTAAGAAAGTGAGACAGAAAAGTCAATAGGTCTCTTCGGGGGTCTTACGATGAAAAGAGCTTATTCGACTACAACTCTCATCGGTATCATCGTCGTCCTGATGCCATCAACGATCGTACAGGTCTCCGGCTCGTTGAAAGTCCACGAGAAACTATTTCCGGGCTTAAAGACGGTGCTCTTGACATCCGCGCAATTCCGCACGCCAATAATCATGGCGCCGGTCAAGCTGCTACTGCCCGTTCTGACATTTTTCCAGACGAGAGTATCGCCGACAGAAACGGTAATCTGATCAGTGCCAAACTTATCGTTCAAAATTTCAACGGTTTTGGGGCCTTCTTCAACTGCGGGTGCTTCTTCAGCTGCCGCTTCATCTTCCAAGGCTTCTGCGCTCTCTTCAGCAGGAACCTCTTCCAGCTTTTCTATGATTACAGGAGCATCTTCCGGAACCTCTTCGGCTTCCGCAGCGGTAGTGGTGCCACCGCTGGGGCTGGTATCGTTGCCGCAGCCGATGATAAAGAGGAAGAGCAGAAGAAAACTGCCCACCAAGAGAGCTTTACGGGAATACGGCATCATACGCGTAGAGTACCGGTATTTTTAATAAATCTTTTCGTTCCGTATCAGCTCACTACTTTAAAATACTCAATGTTCCGAAAGCTTTATATAGAAGTACCTCTTTTCGAGTAGTTAACATCTATCACCTCTTTTTCCCCGAAGCAAGCCATCGGTTCGCCGGTGGTTTGCTCAGGGGTTTGAATGGGAAGTTATTTTGTTTTTTTTAGGTTTTTGATGTTTTACGAATATACTCTCCCAAAAGATGATGAAATACTTTGTATTTTCCCCTATCTGTTCTAATAATTGCCCCTTCCTGTACTAGTTTTCCTAGATGAGGAGAAATTTCATTGCTACTTCTATTGAGCTTAGTACTTAGTTCGGAGAGATGAATCTCTGTATTTTTGCTCTGTGCAATCTCTGAGAGTATATTTCTACTTCCTTTTCCAGCTTGGTCGTAAAATCGGGAAAAGAAAGGTGCCAACACTCTAGGAACAAATTCAATATCCGCAGCTGCAAAATGTTCGGTTTTAAGTTCTGACTCATTGTCTTTTAGTTTTGAATAAGCTGTTGCTAAATAAGCTGTGAGAACAAAAGGATGACCTTCTGTAACTTCATGCACTTTCTTGAGAACCGGTTCTGTGATAGCTATACTTGCTTTACCTAACTTTCTTTCTATGAACATTTTACTTTCGGGGTAACTAAAATTTTCTAAAATGACAGGAGGAAAGGTTCGGACTAATGGAGAGAAACCAGTGCCGGAAGGTCCCGTTATAGTTAATTTTCCTGCTGGAATGATCATTACCGGTATTCTGTTAATCTGTAATTGCTCTAGCACGGCTCTGAGATACAGTATTAATTCGGCACGGTTTCTTTCTAGAATTCTGGCTTCGTCTATCAAAAAAACAATAGCTGTTTTTATTTTTTGTAAGTCTTTCCAAGCAGCGGTGAGTGCCGATTGAAGATTAGGGAATATGTTCTCTTTTAAATCACCGATGCTCAACTCTATTCCACTCTCAGTTTTTACTCTTATTCGCTTAAGTGCCCCCAAAACGCTTGAAGAAATTCTTTGAAGGATAACTTCCTCTTTTATTTTTTCTTGGACTCTCTCTATGAGTATCTTTGCCAGCATTTCCCTACTAAACTCACCAATTTCGTTAAGGGAAAAATAAATGGGGAGAGCATTCATGTCTTCAGTGATGGCTTTACACTTATGAAGAAAGGAGGTTTTCCCGATACCGTAACCTCCAACGATCGACATACTTGCCAAAGAACCACTCATAGTTTGTCGAAGCTTTTGTTTGAAGTCTTCTAAGTACTGAATTCTGCCAGTGAAATCGTGGGGGTCAACAGGAGAACCCGGATTGAACGGATTTGGAGGAACCATAGCCATTTTTAAATTTTTAATAGTATACAAAAAATGTTATACTATATAAATTTTTCTTTCCGGTCTGAAATAATTCTTTGGGGTTCTGTTTCACTTTTTTCTTTGTTTTTTGTCTGTTTGAATAAAAAGCCCTTTCCGTTGCCTCCCCCACCACCAAACCGCCACCATCACCAACACCCCCATCACAAATCCCCCACTTGCAAACAGCCATTCCCGGGGCAGCTCTTTGATTTCATCCAGCGGGCTTAGGCTCGGCTGCTCTTTTTCTTCCGGGAAATACATGCCCAGCTCGCTCATCTCTAACGCGTACTCCAAATACAAGAGTGCACTCCCTTTCTCGTCCTCTTCCAAGGCGTTGGCGTACTGGTAGTACGAATACCCCAAGATCGGAAACATCCCTTCGGCACTGTTTTCGGCAATAACGCGTTCCACTGCCTGCCGCTTGCTGGCAATGTAGTCCGGCAGGGTGGCGTTTTCCAAGCCCAGGGAGCTGAGGATGGCGCTCGCTTCGGCTTTCGTCTGCGCAGCCGTCAGCAGGCACACGCCATGTTGGCCGTCATTTAATGCTTTTTTGGCGGCATCCAGATTCTTATGCGTCGCCGCCAGATGAAACGTGCCGAGGAAAAGATCTGCATACTGCACCATCTCTTCGGCTTCCGCAACTTTCTGCTGGCAGGATTGCTGCAGGTGCTCTTCGTCTATCAGCAATCGTTTTCCGCCCATGGCAAAGAACTCGCTCCAGGCGATGGCTGAGAAAAAGCGCTCTTCGGCATAGCTGAGTAGCGAGTATTTCTCTTGGAGCGTTGCCGCTTCTTCTAATTCAGCAAGCTTTTCTCGCGCATCGCTGAGGCGTTCCTGCACAATAAACAACGTCTGCAGGTCCGTCAGGGTATCGATCTGTTCCAAAGAAATTTTTTGTTCCTGCGTGGCAATATCTTTTTCAAGCTTGGCAGCGGCAATGGACACTCTCCCGTCAGCGAGCTCTCTTCTCTCATAAAAAGCCGTGCGGGCTCGAATCGTATTCGCAAAGCAGAAACTGGCTGCTGAATAATAATTGCCGACGGCTGCGGCAGCTTCTGCCCGTTCTGTTCCCTCTGCAAGAGCTTGCTGCACGTCGTCAGGAAGCGTCATCTTTTGCTCATCAATCTCTTCCAGCAGGTCGGCCGTCCTCGCGCAGAGCTTTCCCTGCACGGTATTCATGAGAGCCCGATATCCTTCGTTTTCCATGATCAGGACTTCTTTGCTGTTCAGCTGCTGGCCAGTAAGGTGGAAGAGCACGGCATCGAGATCGATGACTTCAACAATTTCAATGCCTGGCGCTTGGGCGCTGCTGTGCTGCAGCTCGGTCTCATTGAGCTGAGAGCCGAGAGGAATCAGCACTATCTTCATGCCGGCAGCTGCGGCCGCTGCCAGCTTATGGGGCACGCCACCCACGGGGCCGATAAGCCCACCAGAATTGATCGTGCCGGTAACCGCTACATCTTCGCGGTACGGTAAATCCATAACGGCAATCGCCGTCAGGGCTGCCATGGCTGCGCCGGCACTGGGGCCGCCGACGATATTGGTGTCTGCTTTAATCGTATAGAAAAAATCGTACGTCCCGCAATCCAGATGGAAATGTTTACAGGCAATCTCTTTGGCAAAGCGCGTGGAGCCCTGTGTATCGAGCTTGGTTAGCAGTGACGTTTCTAAGAATACCCGTCCTGAGCCGCCTTCCCGCAATTCGAGGTAGAGATCAGCAGCGCTGCCGGACACATTTTCTCCATTTTCCTGCACGGCCAGGAGCTTGAGGTGGTAGGCTTTGGGCAGTTCTGCAGCAGCTGGGGCTCCGGCGAGAGTTGCAAAAGTAATAACAACGAAACAAAAGAGCCAAAAACCACCTCTTTTTTGCATGGCGGAGAGATTATTTTAAAGTCTTTTAAACTTTTGCTTTGCCGCTGAAAGCTTTTTTTTAAACCAAAACATTAATAAATTATCCCTCTTATAGAAAAGATAAATGGCACGAACATTCCATGTACTCATTGAGGCAGATAAAGAAGGGGGTTACATCGGTAAAGTCCCTGAATTATCAGGCTGTCTCAGCCAGGGAGATTCTTTGGATGAATTGATGAAAAACATCAGAGAAGCGATCGAACTCTGCCTGGAAGTGCAAGAAGAAGAGAAACGAAACATTGCTGAAGAGCATATCACTTTTGTTGGTGTTCAAGAGATTATGGTATAATGAAGCTGCCTCTCCTCTCTTCTAAAGAAGTTTGTAAATTCTTGGAGAAAGAAGGATTTCAACTGATACGGCAGAAAGGGAGCCATTGCTTTTATCGGCATCCGGATGGGAGAACGACGGTCATTCCTGTGCATAGCAATAAAGATATTAAGCGGGGCCTTCTGAAAGCAATACTAGAAGAGATACGGATAAGCCGCGAGGAGTTTTTTAAGAGATATAGGAGGAAGCGTTAGTCATTTGAGATTAGTTTATGCATCTTTTAGCTGTTTCCCAGATGATTTAGTGATCAGGGGAAAAGCAGATAAAACCCCCCGTCTTTCTCTTAGAAAGAAGAAAACACTTTGTGCAAAATAGGCTGCTTCCTATGAAAAAAAGAGGAAAAGAGGGAACTTCTCAGAAAACGTTCGGCCTGGCTTTAGGCGGCGGCAGTGCTCGGGGCCTGAGCCATATCGGCGTGCTGAAAGTCCTTCATCAGCATAAACTGTTTCCTAACTATCTGGCAGGAACGTCCATGGGCGCGGTAATCGCTGCGTTGTATGCGGCAGGCTACACACCCGAGCAGATTCAGGAACTTGCCAAGACCACGGACTGGCACAACATCGTGGATTTTACTGTTCCCAAAGCGGGCCTGATTCGCGGCCAGCTGGTAGAAAACAAGCTGCGGCAATTGCTGCAGAACAAGACCTTTGCGGAGCTGGCCATCCCCCTGCAGTTAGTGGCGTACAACCTTACGAAGCGGCAGCAAGTGGTCTTCTCGCAAGGCGATGTTGCCAAAGCCGTGCGCGCTTCTATTTCCATCCCCGGCATTTTTACGCCGCTCCGGATCGGGAATGATTCCTATGTTGACGGGAGCATCAGCAATCCGACGCCATTTGATGTGGTGCAGAAGCGGGGAGCAGATGTTGTCGTAGCCATTGACCTCTTTAAAAGCGAGAAGCCTTCCCGGGAACAAAAAGCCCAGCGCGGCGGCCTCTTTTCCGAACTGAAGAAAGAATTCATCCTGGCCGAATTCCTGAATGTGGAGAACTATCTCTTCCCAAAACGCTGGCCGCATTTCTTTCGCCGTATCGGCACATGGGGTTTTGAGAAACTGCTTTCTCCAGCCCGCTTTCTGAAACGGTTAGCAGGAAAAGAACTGCCGGACATCGCCAAGGTCATGAACCTCTCCATTGGCTGCCTGATGAACAACCTCGCTAAAGAGCGCTTGCAGCATGCAGATATTGCGCTGAAAATAACGCCGTCTTTCGGGAAATTGCACTGGAGCGATTTTGACAAAGTGGATGCTTTTGTGGCTATCGGCGAAGAAGCGATGCGGAAGGAGATGAAACGGCTAAGGGAGCTGTTGTGGGGATAGAGGGGGGATTATTTTCAATGACGTGGTTGACTTATTGACCACTTGGTCGGAAAAATGACCATAAATGGCGCTTCATACCAATTATTCTTTTCTTCTCTTTATCCCCGCCGCATCCTTAAACTTCACGTGCATTTTCTTCCCCGTTGCATCCTGCCGGAGAAAGATGTCTTTGCCGAGCAGCAGCACCGTACAGGGTTCCCCTTTATAGAGCACCTGCTGGCCTTTCCGGAACGGCAGCCCCCGGAAGAGAATCGTAATGCGATAGATGGTGTTTCCGCCTTTCATGCCATAAACGGACTGGGTCACTTTATGCTCGCCGCCAAAGCGCTCCTGCAGCTGCTTGCCGATCGTTCGGGCAACACTCTTATCAGCAAGGTAAATATCAATGCCGCCTTGCACTTTTTTAATTCTTGTTATGGGCACGCCTTTTTTTTTGATCGCAGCGAAAGCGAACTCTTCTATCTCGGGTACAATATCCCGCAGCTGCAGAATTGCCTCATAGTACAGCGGATGCTTGCCTTCCATGGAGCGGACCATGAAGAAAGAGAAAGAAAAGGCCTTATTTAAACCCAGCGTAAGCCTTATAAACAAAGCTTCCAACAGAGCGCCTATGGCAACGGAAAAAAGAGCGGTTTTTACTGCCCAAGAAAAGAGCATCCTGCGAGCGCTGGTCGTGAAAGAGCTTGCTGCCCTGAAAAGAGAAGAAAAAAAGATGGCCATTGCCAACTCTCCTTTCCTCGGAAAACCGGAGCGGAGCGACGATCTGGCGTTCCTGAAGAGCGAGAAGCTGGCGCAGCAGTTTTTAGAACGGCTGGCACGGAAGCTCAAAAAGGAGTAACTGAGGCAGAAGCAAAGAGGAGTATAGAGAGAGTACGAAGAAAAAGTTATACCCATGTCACAGCAAACCACCGAAGCAATTATTGAACAGAAGTATGCAGAATTCCAGCAGCTGCAGCAGCAAGCCGAGCAATTACAGCAGCAGGCGCATCTCGTGCGGGAGCAGGTCATTGAGCTGGATACGTCCCTCGATGGCTTGCGGGAATTGGAAAAAACAGCCATCGCCACCGAGATCCTGGCGCCGCTGGCGAACGGCATTTTCGTCTCGGCGTCGTTGAAAGAGAACAAAAATGTTCTGGTAAATGTCGGCGCCGATACGGTGGTTGAAAAGCCGGTGCCCGATGCCCGGCAGCTGTTAGAAGAGCAGAAGCGGGAGCTGCTGGAGCAGCTGGTGGCCCTGGAGACAGTGCAGGCAGAATTTGAGCAGCAGGCAGTGAAAGCATACAAGGAAGTGGAGAAGCATGTTCGGCAAGCTGAAAGAAAAGCTTAAGGAAACGCTTTCGATATTTTCTCGGAAGGCGAAAGAAGAAGCAGAAGAGAAGGTAGTTGAGAAACCGGTCGTTGAAGAGAAAGCCGCAGAAAGAGAAACAGAAATTATTTTGAGCAAAAAAGAGACGATAGAAAGAAAAGAAAAAAAGAAATCAGAGAAGAGAGAGCCAAAAAAAGCGCCGAAAGAGAAAGCAAAAGAGGAGGAAAAAGAGCCCAAGAAAGAAACAGCAGAAGCTCTTCGAGAAACAAAAGCCAGAGAGCCTGAACAGAAAGAGATTGTTAAAGACAAAAAAAGAGAGAAGGAAGAAGCCACCACGGAAGAAGAGGAAGCAATTTCTCAGCCAGCCAAAGAAGGACCGGAAATTCCCCAAAAAGGCTTCTTCAAGCGCTTCACGGAAAAATTCACGACCAGAACCATCTCTGCCGACAAATTTAACGAGCTGTTCTGGGATTTAGAGTTAGCTCTTCTGGAGAATAATGTGGCCGTCGCGGTGATTGAGCGGCTGAAAGCTGATTTACAGGCGGAATTAGTCGACAAGCCCCTCCCACGTAATGTCGAAGAGAAAATCAGCGAGACCTTGCGGAACAGTTTGCAGGACATTCTTTCCTTTGAAGCCCAGCCTTTGGAAAAGCTCGTGGCGCAGAAGAAGCCTTTTGTCATTGCGCTCTTTGGCATCAATGGCTCGGGGAAAACGACCACGGCAGCGAAGTTAGCGCATCGCCTGCTGCAGCAAGGCTTTTCCGTCGTTTTGGCAGCCTGCGATACGTTCCGCGCAGCCGCCATCCAGCAGCTGGAAGAGCATGCGCAGCGGTTGAATGTCAATATCATCAAGCATACCTATGGCGCCGATGCTGCGGCGGTGGCTTTTGATGCCATCAAGTATGCGGAGAAAAATAAGATCGATGTGGTGCTGATCGATACGGCCGGCCGACTGCATTCCAATGTTAATTTAATGGCAGAATTGGAGAAGATCATCCGCGTCGCCAAGCCGCAGCTGAAGCTGTTCGTTGGAGAAAGTATTACCGGCAATGACTGCGTCGAGCAGGCGCAGCAATTCCATCAGCATCTGGAGATGGATGGCATCATCTTGACGAAAGCAGACGTGGACGAGAAAGGCGGGGCGCCGCTTTCTATTGCCTATACAGTCAAGAAGCCGATTTTCTTCCTGGGCGTCGGGCAGCGCTATGAAGATCTGGAGTCCTTTGACCGGGAGAAAGTGCTGCAGCAGCTGGGGCTGTGAGATACTTTTTTTTTATTTTCTGAGCGAGCATCTTTTCGTCGGCAACGTTTAAATAAAACCAGCCGTTTTTGCGAATGATGATTCAGCGCGACGTCTACAAGTTTGGGGGCAGCAGCCAGAAAGATGCTGCGGCTTTGGAAAACTGCATCGATCTCTTAGTGAGAGACGACCACCCTAAAGCGGTTATTGTTTCTGCGCCGAGCGAAGTTACCAACCTGCTGATTGCTGGTGCGGAGAAACATTTTGATGGAGAAAAAGTCCCTCAAGAATTTTATCGTATGAAACAACGATATATGGATATTTTCCATAGGATTCCCGGGGCGGTGCAGGTTATCGATGAAAAATATGAGAGCTTATTGCGCAATGCTTTCGGCTCAAAAACAAAGTTCTCACTAGAACAGCAGCCATTTCATTATACCTATATTGTCTCTTTCGGAGAGCGGCTGGAAGAACGGCTTTTCCCCCTGCATCTGCGCCTGCACGGTCTGCCTGCTAAAACCATACCTGCGCGACACATCTTTAAATTGTCCGGTGACTCCCGAAATGCAACGTATAATCGCCGCAGTGATGCTCTTATTCAGGAAGCCTATGCGAACCCTGATATCTTGCCCATCACCGGCGGCTTCCATGGCAGCGATGAGCAGGGGAATGTTCTTCTTTTCAGCCGCGGCGGTTCCGACTATACGCAGACGCTGGTTGCGAGAGCAATACATGCACGAGCCTGCTACAATTGCACGGATGTTCCTGGCATTTATCCTATCGACCCAAAGCTGTTTTCTGCAGACGAGCGGCAGCAGCTGGAACGGGAAGGCAAACTTCGCCCTATTCCTTTTCTCAGCTACCAAGAAGCTCAGGAATTAGCGAAACAGGGTGCGAAAGTTATCCATCCCCAAGCGCTCGATGTTTTAGTTGATGATGAAATTACTTTTTACGTCTTAAACACCTTTGCACCCGGCGCCGGCATGACGGAAATTGGTTCCCTAAAAGACCCCACTCCCCGCGTGACGGGAATCACCGGCAAAAAAGGGCCGTTTCACTCCATCAGTTTGCGTTCCGGGGAGATGGAAGATTCTTCCGGCTACCTCAGCTTTGTCGGAGAAGCATTCTCTGGCGTGAATGTGGAAACCATCACGACGTCCCGCGTGGGCATCGGTGTCGGATTTTCTGATCCCAAAGCTGATCTCGAGCGTCTCACTTCCCATCTTGCCCAAAGGGGGCGCGTCGAGCAGCATAACGATTCGTCTTTCATTGCACTCGTTGGCATAAATCTGGGAAAAGACCCAAACATTTTGGCGCAGTTTTTCTCGACGTTAGCCAGAGAAAAAATCCCCGTCGGGCAGGTTTCCAAGATGTCTTCCAACTTTTCTTCAGAAGGCACGAGCGCTGATTTCTCCCTCTGGGCAGAAGTGCCCGCGAAAGACTATGAGCGGGCGCAGAAAGCGCTGTATTTCTCGATGGTACTGAGGGAACCCCATTTATCAAACTTTTCCATATAATTTATATATCACCCCCTGTCGTGACGCAATAGGGGGAGAGGATGGAAAAATAACGAATGGTGATGCTCCATGAATGAACCAAGAAAACTCCAAGCAATTATTCTCGATTGGGCCGGCACGACCCTGGATTATGGCTGCTGTGCGCCTGCAGTCGTGTTCCAGAAAGTCTTTGCGGAAAAAAGCGTGCCCATTACCATGGCTGAAGCACGAGAGCCCATGGGCGCTCATAAGAAAGTGCACATCCGAAAAATAACGGAAAATCCTGCTGTCCTGGAGCGATGGAAAAGTACCTACGGGCGGCTTCCGAATGAGAACGATGTCGAAGAGATGTTTGCTTCTTTTGTTCCTCGGCAGATGGCCTGCCTGGCGGATTATGCAGATCTTATTCCGGGAACGTTGGAAGCACTGGATGCTTTTCGAGGGCAGGGATTGAAAATCGGCTCGACCACGGGCTACACCGGTGAAATGATGCAGCTGCTTCTGAAAGAAGCGAATGATCGCGGTTATGCGCCCGATGTCACGGTCTGTTCAACAGGAGATTATGCGGTACGACGTGGGGGTAATTATGAATGGGGCAAAGTGCAAGGGATTGGAGACAGTTGGAATATCAGCCGGCCGGCGCCGCATATGTGCAATCTCAACATGCTGCTGCTGGATGTCTCTGAACCATTCTTTTGCGTTAAAGTTGATGACACCCTTCCTGGCATCGAAGAAGGGCGAAAAGCAGGCATGTGGACCATGGGATTGGCGCAAACTGGGAATGAACTTGGCTTGAACGAGAAAGAAATTGCTCAGCTCTCACAACCAGAATTTCTCCAGCGGCTCAAAGAAATCTACAGACGGATGTATGGCGCAGGTGCCGACTATGTGGTTGCGGGCATTGGAGATGTTCCAGCTGTTGTGGAGAAGATTAATGCGAGTCTGGCAAAGGGTTGGCTTCCCTATCGGTCTCTTTTGTTAGCGTAGTGTATAATTCTTCCAGCTCTTGGAGCGCTAGGCCCATTTCATCTCCAGAAAAGAACCCATATCGCTGCAACAAGCGGATTTTCTCTTCGATGCGGGGAATACTTTCGGGAATTAACCCGATCTCCAGATAATCAAAGCGTATCCGCATGGTTTCCAGAACGTCTTTTCCGTGATTGGGAAAGCCCAGCACGAAAACCTCCGGATGATTCAGCACATAGACAAAACCAGCCAGTTCTGCCACGTCTTCAAACTCGTTCTTTGCCCCATAACACGTTACAGAGGCGACGGATGCCATATACTCCAGGCAGCTATTCTTGACGCTTTCACTGGCTTCTTCATAATAGCCGATGCCGCTGAGCGTCCACCACTCTGCCCAGAATTCCGGGCTCACTGTATAATGCCAGAGATGCGCCAGCTCATGCACCAGCGCATCGTCCGTCATGCATTTGGTCGGGCCACAGTACGTCGTAATCGTTCCATCATGGCCGGCAGTGGCAATAACTTCTGAATGAACGTTTCGAATGCGAATCCGGTTCACCAGGGTAAACTGTTCTGGAAAAAAATCCAAATGCTCTTGCGTTTCATGGTAGACTTCTGCAAAATTCTCCACACGCTGGCTGCGCTCTTCGCCTCGGTCATCCCAGTTGAGGTAGACGGGAACCCCGATCTCTTCCTGGAAAGCAATCTCTTCTGGGGTGGCGAACAGGATCTCATCGAGCAGGCCGTCTCTTTCCCGTGCGGAAGCTATGAAATACACGCTGGTTCCTAAAGCCAGAGATGTCGTTCCCATCAGGAGCGCTTTGCTTTTCTTGCTCATTCTTCTTGCCCTCTCTCTTCTTCACTCTGTTCATATGCTTCTAATTGGTGCAGTGCATAATCGCGTTCCCGCTCAGAGAACGCTCGGTATTCTGCAAGAAGCTCAATTTTCTGGCGGATGCGGGGAAAGCTTTCTGCGGAAAAGTGGATTCCAAAGGTCTGGCGCGGCTCTTCTTGCAGGGTGAGGTCTCGAAACTCTGGCTGCGGCTGGGGGAAGCCCCGAAGGGACCGATGAGGGTTATTCAGGATATAGACGAACATCATCGTTTCTGCAAGGTCTTCAAGCAGATGCGTTGTGGCATAGCAGCTTACCGTCGCCAAGTTTCGGCTGGCCGTCTCGCATGCTCTCATAAATTCGCAGTCGCCCAAGAGCATTTCTGGAGCTGAACATTGGTATTCGCCCCGGCTTATTGTTTTCCATTCGCTGCGAAGCTGCTGCTGTTGTTCAGCGGAGAGAGCAAAATACCAGGCGTGCCCCAGCTCATGGACAAAATCATCATCTTCTATGCAATAGTGGGCATCTTCCGTGCAAGAGAGGGAAAGCCCGTGGAAGAGCGGGTTGTACCAGCCTACCTCAAAATCTGCATCGAGCTTTTCGATGGATATATAGCGAATCGGGGCAAAGTGTTCTGGGAAAAAATCCCAATTATCGCGTGCTTCGCGGTAGGTCTCTACAACCCGCTGAGTGAATGCAGAGCGCTCTGCTCGCTCGGATGTTTCGTTGAGAAAAATGGGAACACCCATCTCGCGCTCAACGCTTCTTTCTTCGGGGGTAGCAGAGCACGCCTCATCGCCAAAATGATGGATATAACTGCTTAGAAGGACGGTGCTTATCGCTCCCTGTGCAAACCAGGAAATCTTTTTCCTCTTATCGCCCACGGAGAGAGGGAAAGAATTGATTTATAAAAGGCTTTGCCTCAAGCTTTTTGGCTCACTTCGTTCGCAAAACGCTTGGATCTAAATGCGCTCTAGTGAGGCTTCATTTCATTCAGCCTCACGACTCAGTCTGGGGGTGCACATATTTGACTGATAAGTTGTTGTTTTTACGCAAGAATTGGCTCAGTGTATCAGTCATTTCTACACACTGCTCTCAGTCTAATGTGTCAAAACTTGCTTAAATGGGGAAGAGAAGCACTTCCCAATGTTCATAACGAAAAACATTCTCCACGAAAATAATAGCCTCCCGATGAGACTCGGCGTGTATCAAAAAAGCCTGAAACTTTTTAAAGTACTCATTCTCCCAACCACCCATGACCCGTATTTATATCATGACCCAGGGCTGTACGGCCAATATGGCGGACAGCGAGTACATGAAAGGCATCCTGAAAGAAGCCAAATTCGATCTTGCCAACAGCCTGGAAGAAAGCGATGTGGTTATCATCAATACCTGCACGGTAAAGACGCCGAGCGAGAATGAGCTTTTCCGCACTTTGGAGAATATTCGCAGAGAGCATCCGTACAAAGTTATTGTTCTCGCGGGCTGCCTGGCGCAAACAGAGCCCAAGAAGCTGAAAGACTATTGTGTCGTCGGCACGAGCCAGATTCACAAAGTTGTGTCCGTCGTCGAAGAAGCCCTGCATGACAATGTGGTGCATGCCCTGGAAACCGGGGAAATGCCGCCCCTGAACCTGCCGAAAGTCAGAAAAAACCCCATTATTGAGATTATTCCTATCAATCGGGGCTGCTTGAGCGCCTGCACGTTCTGCAAGACGAAGCAGGCCCGGGGGAATCTCCGGTCGTATCCGGTTGCTGATATCATTGCCGTCGCTAAAAAGGCCTTGCGGGAAAGCGTGCAGGAGTTTTGGCTAACGTCGCAAGACACCATGTGCTATGGGTTTGATCTCGACACCAACTTGGCCACGCTGCTCAAAGAGCTTCTGGCTCTTCCCGGGAAATTCAAGATCCGCGTTGGCATGGGAAATCCCGTGCACCTGAAAACGTTTAAAGATGAGCTTTTTCCACTGTTTCAGAGCGAGAAGCTGTTTCAGTTCCTGCATCTTCCGGCGCAGTCCGGCAGCGATGCGGTCTTAAAAGAGATGAAGCGGGGAAATTCTGCGGCGGAATTCTTATCGCTCGTCGAGGAAGCCAAGCAGCTTATTCCTCGGCTGACGCTGGCGACGGACATTATCATTGGGTTCCCGGCAGAAAGCGACGACGATCATTGGCAAACGCTGGAACTCCTGCGGAAAACCAGCCCGGATGTCATCAATCTCTCCCGGTTCTGGGCGCGGCCGAAAACGCCCGCCGCATTGCTGAAGCAGGTTCCCAGCGACGTCATCAAGCATCGCTCAAAAATCGTAACGGATATTGCGGAGAATATTGTTACTCTGCAGAACGAGCGTTGGATGGGCTGGGAAGGGGAGATTCTTATCGACGAAGAAGGAAAAGAGCCGGGGCAGTGGATCGGCCGGAATCCCAGCTATAAGCAGGTCATTGTGCACGGGGATTTCAAGCTGGGAGACTGGGTTCAGGTACGCATTACTAAAACGACCGTGTGGGATTTGCGGGGGGACGTGCTTCGTTAAGATTTTTTTTTCTTCCTTCGCCACCGTGCTTTTAGCTTCTCCTGGAACCTCTTTTTTGGCTGAACTCCCTCCTCCTTTTTTGTTGCAGAAATTTCTTTCTTCTTTTTCTCTTTCTTTTCTTTCCTTTTTTTTTTTTTATTTTCCGAAGGTAAAAGCTCTTCTCCTTTTCTCTGCACGAGATAGATATCTGCGCCGGTTTCCGGATTTTTCCCAATGGCTTTCTGCCCACCCAGGTAGGCAATGTATTCTTCAAAAGAAAAGCTTCTGCACAGATAGCGCTCGACGAGCCGAGATTCCTGCTGATACGCTGCGTATTGTTCTGAGCCGGCCGTGCTGAGCAGCGTCTTTATCCGGAGCAGTAGCGGGTCTTCCTGGAGAGTATCGTTTGTTTTTGCCAGCGTATTAACGACGTTTTCCAATTCCGCTGGCGATAACGCTTCCCCGCTGGCTGCCTGTTTCGTTATTTTTTGGGCAATGCCCCGCTCCTGATTCTGCAGCCGGATGCGGTAATAGACATCGTCTTTGCCTTCGTAAAGCTGGGGGATATGCTCATCATTGCAGTTCTGCAGAATACGGCGTAGGAAAGCAGCATACTCCGCCCGGCCTTGCTCCCTGGCGTGATAGGCTCGCACCTGGAGCGCCCACATCAGGGCCGAAATATCGTCCATCGATGAGAAAGAGGGAGAATAAAGATTTAAAGATTGTGGAGAAATCTACTCTCTTTCTCTCTGAAATTGCTCTGCGACTGCTTTTCGAACCGCTTCCTCTTTCAGAGGCTTTTGTTTCTGAACCTCGTAGGACTTGAAAAGGCTTTGTACTGCTGCCGTTACCGCTCCGGCATCGCCCTGCAGCTCGGCCATAATCTGGCGGTCTTCCCGTGATTTGTAGAGAAACTTGTTAACCATCGCGCGCAGAAAGTAGGTAACAGGATGCATGCGCCAGTGATGCTCGTAGTCGGTCAAGAGCCAGGCATCGAGGGCAACCAGTACGTCGCCTTGCTGCATTTTCTGCTTGCGGCCTTCTTTTTCGATAAGAGCCTCTTGGACGTTCTGCAGATCCATTTTTATCTTCAGCATGAGCGTTACTTCCGGCGTCTTTTCTTTCCACGGCCGCAGCTCGATGAACGTGTTTTTTCCTTCCGGCTGCACGGACTCTTCCGTCTTCTTTTCCCGCTTGCTGTACTGCTTTTCTTCGAGAACTTTATTGATTGTTCTGAAGAGATCCTCCGTCCGAAAAGGGCCGTGGTAGCGCAGTTCCCGGTTATTGATAACCAGATTTTTTTCGTGGTACGTTTTCATGCTTTCTATTTTCTTCTGGTTTTAATCGCCTTTTTTCTCTTCTTTTTGGGGCTTTTTTCCTCTTGCTCTGCTCTTTCTTTGTTCTTCTGCTTCTTTCTTTACGGGCGATACGTGTACTGGAACGTGTTCAGGAATTTTTTAAGTCGCCCATGCAAGTCTTCGACATCGTCTTTCAGCCAGCGCTCCGCTTTGGCATAATGCTCGCGGAAAAAATATTTCTCCAGGACCATGCCGAGCAGCCACCAGAATGGTTTTGCTTGCCATTTTCCTTTCCGGTCGCTGACCACATAGCCGTCAAAGGTTATGTGGAGCGTTCCCTGCTGGACCTGCAGCTTCTTTCCGTCGTGCTCCACGCTGACGTTCTGCACATCAGCAATGTTCAGCTTTAGGGCAATGACTAACGCATAATAGTCGGTAATATTCCGAAAAGGCTCAACAGCCAGCTGAAACTGCTTGCCACTGGGCAACACCTGCTCTTCATTCAGTTTTTCATACCAATCCCAGCCTTTTTCGTAGAACCAGGAGGAGATCAGCGCATAGAGCTCAGAAACGTTCATGAAGCCGGTGTAGCTGAGCTTGAGATGGTCGACGATAAGATGCCTTTCTGCCATGAGAACCGGTCTAGGCATGGGAATATTTAAACAGTTTGGTTTTTGTTCTCTTCGCAAGGGACACGTGTTCCTTTAAGCACCAAAAACTTTAATAAGCTCAATGCTCCCCTCCGCTGAATAATCAGTGTAAGAAAGAGGGGGTGTCCATGGCGAAAGGCTTTTTCAAGAATATTCTGAAGCGTTTGCAGTTCAACCCTTTTAGCAAGAAAAACCACGTCAAGCTCGGCTTATATGGCCCGCCGAACAGCGGGAAAAGCACCTTAGCGAACCGCATTTGCCAGGACTGGCTCGGCGAAGAGATGTCGTCCGTTTCTCATATCTCCCACGAAACTCGGGAGATCATCGTCAAAGAGCAGGTCAGCATCAAGAATAAGCGGGGGAAAGAGCTGACGTTTTCACTGGTGGATACACCCGGTATCGCCACAAAGATTGATTATGAGGATTTTATCCGGAAAGGGCTGAAAAGAACGGAAGCAAAATTACGGGCCAAAGAAGCCACAAAAGGGGTCATTGACTCGATAAGATGGCTGGATAATATGGATTCGGTGGTCGTGGTGCTGGATGCGACGAAAGACCCCTATTCCCAAGTCAATATCACTATCATGGGCAATCTGCAGGCCCGGAACATTCCGGTATTAATTGCAGCCAATAAAGTTGATCTCCGCAAAGCCAATATTGATGTCATTAAAGCAGCGTTTCCCCAATATCCTATTGTGGGCATCTCTGCCAAATATGGAAAAGAGATCACGGACTTTTACGAGCAGCTGTTTAAGCTCGTAAAATAGGGGCTAGTACACCGGGGCGTACTGCCGCTGCAAAATCGTCCCGACCGAGAAAAGAAAATATTTAAAAAGGAGAAAAAAGTCATTCCTCTTGAGCCAAAGAGGAGTGCTGAAGAGAAGAGATGAGCAATAAAAGAGAAAAGAGGGTGTCATGGTAACTTTCCAATTCATCTCGTACCAGGATATTGAGGCCTTAACCTCTGCAAAACGGGTCAATAAGCTACTGAACATTGTCAAAGAGAACCGCATCGTCATCATGGAAGGCCGCCTGCGCAAAGAAGAAGAGGCGGATCTCATTGAGATTACCATGGAAGAGATTTCTCCCAAGTTTAAAGGCATTGAGCTGAGTGTTATTTATCCGGACCGCAGCAAGCAATCGGGAGTGCAGAAGATGAAGGGGGCTTTTGCTACGGTTCTCCTGGGTGATCGGCAGGGGCTGACTATCATCGGCCCGGCGTCCATCGTCAAGAAGATTGAGAAGAATCCGGATAAAATTGAGCTTTTTACCCGAGAGCTGAACGGCTCGAAGCGCAGCCAGGTGAAAAAGCTGAGACGGAGCTGATCATGCCGCACCGCTGTGTTCGCTGCAATATATTTTATGAAGATGGGGCGCAGGAAATTCTGAAAGGTTGTACGTGTGGCTGCCGCCTGTTCTTCTATGTGAAGAAGAAAGAGATTGAAGAAGGCAAAGAGCTGCTTAATAAGCTGAGCGATGAAGAAAAGGGGCAGATTGAGAAAGATGTTGCAGAGATTCTGTATATCAAGAATGAGGATCCCAACAAGCCCGTGGTGCTGGATCTGGAAGCGATTCGGGTCTTGCAGCCGGGGAAATACGAGCTTGATCTCGTGCATCTCTTCAAGAAAGACCCGCTGATCATCAAGCTCGAAGAAGGCAAATACATGATAGATCTGGCTCAGGCGTTCAGAAAAGATAAATAGTGCAAAGCCTCTTTCTTCTTGTTACTTTTATCCCCTCTCTATCTCGCTCATGCCTTCCTTCACAACGATCATCGGGACTGGTGCCACGCTGCTTTCAAGCGTAAAGACTATTCCGCAAATTATCAAAAGCCTGCGCACCAAGCGGCTGTACGATATTTCTCAAGGGTGGATTGTTCTCGGCATGGCTTCTGGCTATTTTTGGATAGTGTATGGGCTGCTCTTGGGAGATTTTCCGCTCATCAGCAGTTCGCTGTTTACACTGGGCTCATTTCTGGTCTTGTTTGCGCTGAAGAGAAAGTATGGGTGAAAAGGGCATTAGTGATGAAGCCATAGGGATAGGAAGTTATTAAAGTACAGGCTGATTTGTTCTCCTATGCAACTCAAAGATAAGAAATGTGCTTGCGCTACGAAGCAGGTTGAACGGCTTACCCAAGAAGGAATCGAGGCTTTATTGAGCAAAGTTCAAGGTTGGGAAGTTATTGATAATCATCACTTACAAAAAGGATACAAATTCCCCAATTATCTGAGCGGGGTGCAGTTTGTAAACCAACTGGCAGCAATTGCTGAAGAGCAGAACCACCACCCCGAAATTTATCTCAGCTGGAGAAGAGTTACTATAGAGATTTATACGCATGTTGTTAAGGGCCTTACGGATAATGACTTTATTTTAGCTGCTAAGTATGATGCATTGAAAATGTCATAACAATACAGGCATCACAACTTACTCCTTTGTGCTTTCTCCGCAATAATCGCCGAATGGCCGGTTTCGTCTTCGATAATGATCTTGAGCGTTTCCCTGCCCAGGAGCACGGCATCGAGCTTCTTCAGCAGATTCTTAGCTTTTTTCTTGGCAGCGGAATCCTCTTCGCTGTCCATGGTGAACTGAATGACTCCTTTGACCTGCTGGAGTAAGCCTTCAACATTGGTGACGTAGCCGTTCGCCGCAGGACCAGGCTCAATAGTGATAATATGAGGAATTTTAACGGTTGCTTCTCCGGACTTCACGATGCGGATGTTCAGGTCTGCTTCAGAAGAAACTTCCAGCGTGTACTTGCAGGGCTCTTTTTTTTCTGCGGGCTCGATGTCTGACTTTTTATAGCCACAGCTGCTGCATTCCATGGAGAAGACATACACTTTTCCGAAAAGGGGAATGTCAATCTCTTCTTCGCGAAGAGTAAGGGTCTTTTTGTTACAAAGATTGCACAGCTCGCCAGTCAGTTCTGCCATATATTAAAAATAAGATAGCTTTTTAAAAAGGTTATTGTTTTTGGAGCAGGAAATAGTGTTGAACAGAACCATGCGCAGAGGACAACCATTTCAGAAGACTTTGGACGCTTTGAAGACCATCCCTCTGTGGAAACTTGTCCGGGAGAATCACTGGGATGTTTCTTCTGCAGCTTTAGCTTCTTATGATTACACCAGCTGCCGGGCGATAGCGCTCTCGGACGGAATGTCTGTGGGATTATCCCACATCTACCCGATACATCCGCCGGCGTACTACCTGCAGCCGATGCTCGACGCTTTCCTGCAAGGAAATGCGCTGGCGAAACCGCATGCTATTCTCATTGCCGGGGATCTTCCTCACGAACTGGAGAGCTGTTGCAGCCTTTATGAAGTTCCTATCGTCGGAACGTATTTCGTTGAACCGACGTACGATGGCCGTGACCGCCGGGATATCATCGTTCTGCCGGAAAAGCAGGAAGTACGGATTTATATGGCAAATGCTGTTATTGTTCGTTCTTTTCTGAAGGAGCGTGCGTAAGATGAGCCATGAACCAAAGCCCTGTGAAGAACTGAGCACATTATTGCAGCAACAGCTTTGCTGGAAGGAAGTTCCCTGGGGAGAATGGCGCGTTGCTTCATTGCCCCTGGCGTCGTTTGAATACGATCCGTGCCGAGCTATTGTTCTTTCCAACGGCGATTTTGTGGCATTATCCCATATCTTCCCTTGCGATCCTCCCAAAACGTATCTGAAGCCGATGCTTGAAGAGCTTCTAAAAAACAGTTCGGCTGAAAGAGTCGAACACCCCGTGCAGGCCATTCTCGTTGCTGGGAATTACCCGGAAGATTTGGAAGAATGCTGCAAGCAATACCGGATACCGGTTGTTGGCATGTTCATCATCAACCCCTACACGTATGGTGATGGGAGCCGGGATATCATCGTTCTGCCCAAGGCTCAGGAAGTGCGCATCTATTTGCGGTCTCCAAGCGCTCAGGAATTTTGGGGGACGTATGTCGTCCGTTCTTTTCGGAAAGAGTGGTAGGTTGCAGAAGAAGACTTGGATGAGCCCCCGAAAAGCATATAAATGTCGCTGAAGAAGTTCTGTCTTATGGCCTTGCGCATGCCTGAATCCATGGACGAGTGCATCTATTTCACCAACCGGTCCGTCGGCAAAGGGCTGGTCATCGCCTGGGTGTACCGGAAAACCTGCCCGAAATGCAAGAAAGCGGAGATGGGCAAGCCGGTGGACAAAGGCAAAGTCAAAACCCGGGCGACAATGTACGTCTGCCCGTCTTGCGGCTATACCGAAGAGAAAACGGCGCATGAAGAATCATTGCAGATCGAAGCGCAGTTCACGTGTCCAGCGTGCGGCAAAGAGGGAGAAGCCAGAGCGCCTTATAAGCGCCAGGCCTATCAGGGCATTCCGTCGTATCTGGTGGTTTGCCCCTCTTGTAAAGCAAAGATTCCGATTACGAAGAAGCTGAAAGAGAAGAAAGTGAAAGATGCTGTTGAAGATGAGTTGTAGTCGTTGTGGTTACTTTTTATCAAAGAATGTTTATCTGACCCTGCAGGATGACGGTTGTCTTCGAGTGGTTAATTCTTGTTATATTCAATAATTTTTTAGCCCCTAAACAGAAATATTTATGAACTTTAACCAATAATCTTATTCATATGAGTGATATTGAAAAAAGGCTTAATGTAATTGAGCAAAGAAACAAGAAAGTTGAACTAGACAAAGCTTGGGAAACAAGTTTGTCAAGAAAAATAATAATCGCTGTTTTAACATATCTCACAATAGTCTTATTTTTCTTTGTTGCTCAATTGCCAAAACCATTCATTAATTCTATTGTGCCAACAGCAGGTTTTGTGCTTTCTACTTTGTCATTGCCCTTTTTCAAGAAGTTATGGATTAAGTACGGGGCTAAAAAATAACTCTGAAATTTCCCTTCGGAACGTTGCACTAAATTTTTAGCCCTTCGGGGAATATAACAGCAATTAACCAAATACCTTTTCCGACTTCACCCTCTCCCACACCGTCGACGAAACGACTACATACCGCGGCGCTAAAGAGATGCTAGCATCACCGAGAAAGCAAAAGAACGGCTGGGGGTTCT
>Ga0209542_10002431_pt1 | contig 41658 bp, 35 predicted proteins | sample RifCSPhighO2_01_FD_184028 | JGI IMG/M metagenome (GOLD analysis project Ga0209542, IMG submission 184028) | Soil microbial communities from Rifle, Colorado - Rifle CSP2_plank highO2_0.1 (SPAdes) (version 2) | ecosystem: Environmental > Terrestrial > Deep subsurface > Rock core/Sediment ... | reverse complement strand
GCAATCAGCAAGCAAGACCAAATAGATGACATATTGGAAAAAATTGACATCTTGCAACAGGAAATTATTAAATTGACTGCGTTGCAAAAAGATTTTGAGCCAATTACCGAAACCGCTCCGCCTGACATGATGCCAGAAGATGAAAGTGACACCGTTGATGCCCCGCAAGAACAATTACCGGAAAACAATGTTTCAGCGCCAACAAGTAATGGCGGCGGCGGCGGCCGCGCCGTGTATGATAAAATTCTTATTTCAGAAGTGCAAATTGCGGGCGAAAATGACGAAAAACAAGAGTTTGTGGAATTATATAATCCAAATAACCATGAGGTTAATCTTGCTAATTGGTACCTGCAAAGAAAAACCAAAAGCGGCTTTGGGTACGCAAGTTTTGCCCCCAGCGCCATATTTACGGGAAGAAAAATCCAAGCCAAAAATTATTTTTTAATCGCAAGAGAGGGATCGGAATTTTCTAAAGATGTGGCCGTTGACAATCCTTTAACCGAGGATAATACTTTAGCGCTGAAAAATCCCGGCGGGGAAATTTCAGATATGGCAGGATGGGGAGCGCCGCAGGATTACGAGTCCTCGCCCGCCCAAAATCCCATAGAAGGCCAAAGCATTGGCAGAAGGTTGGTGTTGGGGCAGTACCTTGATACCGATAATAATTCTGCCGATTTTGAGATGCAGATGCCAACGCCAGAGACCAACAATATCGCCTATGTTGCGCCCTTGCCAAAAATTCCAAAGGACGATCAAGCGCCGCAGGCGATTTTTAATGTGCCCGCTATCCAGCGCTCCCTTTCTTTTGTGGTTACTTTTGACATTACCGACACCGCTCTTGAAATTGCGCCATCAGGAATTGCGGGATTCACTTTTAGATATAAAGAAGAGTCCGGCGATTGGCAAGAAGATGAGTATAAAAATATTGACGGTTTACCCGCAACTTTTGAAGGCGCGAAAGATATTATGGGAACCGATGAAAAAAATTACTATTTTCAGGTAAAAGCGAAAGACGCGGCGGGCAACGAGTCCTTGTGGCAGCCGGAAATTCCCGCCACCACCAAAATAAGTTTATTTAAAAAAGTGCTCATCAGTGAAATCCAGACAGCGGGATTAACTTCTTTTGACGAATTTATTGAACTGTACAACCCCAATAATGTTACGGTGGACTTGTCGGGATTTAGCTTAAAAAAGAAAACTTCAAGTGGCGCCGAAAGTAATTTGGTAAGCCAAAAAAGTTTTTCTGGAATAATCGGGCCTTTGGGATTTTTCCTGATCGCGCCGGAAAAAAATGATGATGGCCAAGAACAGTACGCCGTAGATGCTTTGCCGGACTTGCGCTATTCGGGCAAGACATTTTCTATTGCTTCAAATAACACGGCGCTTTTGTATGATAAAGAAGGGGTTTTATTAGACAAGGTTGGTTTTGGCAGCGCGCAAGATGTTGAAGAATTAGCCGCAGATAATCCCCCGGAATCAAAAAGCATTGCAAGAAAACAAGACGGCCAGGATACCGACAACAACGCCGCGGATTTTGAAATTCAAGATCCCGGTCCCCAAAACACAAGCTACACGCCGGAGGTAATCTTGCCGGAAATTCCAGACACTCAAGCGCCGGACATTCTTCCCGATTTAGTTGATGTTGCGGCTCCCATAATATCTGATATTTTGCCCGCGGAAACTTTGGCTTCAGGCACATCGCAAACCGATGTGAGTTTTGCAACCGATGAACCAGCCGCCTGCAAATATGCAACCACTGCGGGGCAAGAGTATGACCAAATGATAGATGCTTTTTTAACTACGGATGGCACACTGCATAGTATTACCATCGATGAATTAGTAGATGGGACTACTTACGCGTACTACGTAAAGTGTATGGATATTGCGGGAAACAAAAATACGGATGACGTTACTATTACGTTTAGCGTTGCGATGCCTGATGTTGTGTTGCCGCCGTTGCCTGAACCAGAACCAGAACCGGAACCGGAACCATCAGAACCATCAGAACCATCAGAACCATCAGAACCATCAGAGCCATCAGAGCCGTCGCCGCCAATAATTACTTTGGTTATAAATGAAATTGCCTGGATGGGTAGCGCGGTGTCGGCAAACAATGAATGGATAGAGCTTTTTAATTCCGGCGATCAGCCCATTGATATTTCTGGCTGGAGTTTGGCTTCGCCCGGCGGCGCCCCCGATATATTGTTGTCGGGCCAAATTGCCGCTCATGGATTTTATTTGCTGGAACGGACCGATGATGATTCTCTGCCAGATGTGTTGGCAAACCAAATATATGTTGGAGCTTTGGGAAATGATGGCGAGCATCTGTACCTTCGCGATGCTTCCGGCAATATCGCAGACGAAGCGAACTTTGCCGCGGGCTGGATTTTTGGGGACAACGCCACAAAGCAAACCATGGAAAAAATTGGCGGCAATTGGCAGACAAGCCAAAATCCCGGCGGAACGCCAGGGTACTAAATGTATTGTTTGACTAAAACGCAAGGTTGCTTGAGCAATCTTGCGTTTTGACTTTTGGATTATTTTTTGTTACTTTATAAGAAGCTGTTTCGTAACCAGCTTCTTGTCTATGGAAAGAGATTTTATAAAAGTCACCAATGCGGTGTATCGGGTTTTGGATTTTTTGCCGGATGGAGATCCCTTAAAAAACAAAGCCAAAGAAAAGACATTGGCGATAATGGAAAATCTGACCTTGATTTTTGGCGCGCAGGGATGGGTTTCCTTGGGAAAAGAAATGGCCTCGGCGCAATTATTAGACGATATTGATATTTTGGAAAATTATCTTCGCATCGGAAGAGACCAGGGCTGGGTAGACACCATGAATTTTTTAATCATTACCAAAGAGTACGGCATTATAAAGAGCAACATAAATCCTCCAAAAGGATTGATTAGGCAAAGTTTAGAAATTGCCAGATTAGGAGAACCCAGACGAGAACCCAGACGTCCAACGTCTGCAGACGTTGGACGTCTGGAAAGAGGCAAAGATACCGAGCGGCAGGTAAAAATTTTAGATGTATTGCATAAAAAGGGAAAAGCCCAGGTTTCGGATTTTATAAAAGAGTTGCCAAATGTTACCAAAAGAACCGTAAGAAGGGATTTGGATGATTTGCTAAAGAAGGGTAAAATAATGAGAGTTGGCGAGTGGAATCAAGTTTTTTACCATTTAAAAGATAGGACATATAATTTATCCTAATACAGTAAAAAATGTCCTATTTCCCTATTGATTTTGTCCTATCTTTGTGGTACAATAACTTTTTGAATAATGAGTGACAATAGAGAACAATTTAGCCATATTTACGACCAATATATTGATAAAATATATCGGTTTGTTTACCTAAAAGTGGATTCCCAAGAAACGGCTGAAGATGTAACTTCCAGGGTGTTTTTAAACGGATGGCAGGCCTATCAAAAAAACCAGGATATTAAAAATCCCGGGGCTTTTTTATATCAAATTGCAAGAAATGCGGTAGTGGATCACTATAGGGAAAAGGGTAGGACAAAAACAGTCTCCATAGACCATGTCCTACCGGTAATTGACCACAAGGTTAACATCCACGACAACGCTGTCTTGCATGCTGATATGGAAGTAATCAAATCGGCCATGGCCAAGATAAATGAGAATTACCAAGACATCCTCATTTGGTATTATTTAGAGGACTTGCCAGCGGAACAAATAGCCATTTTTTTAGATAAACCGGTTGGGACTGTAAGGGTGATGATCCACAGGGGGCTGGAGGCGCTAAGGAACGAATTGGTGTAACAAATATAGCATTTTTACGTCATAGTTTTAATGACAGAGAAAGAACTCATTTTTAAGCTCCAGACGCTCAAACAAATTAAACCCAGAAATAGCTGGGTTTCTTCGGTCAGGGCGAATATTTTAAGCTCTGGGGTTGTTTTGGAAAGGGAAGTTGTAAAGCCCGCCTACAGGTGGTCGCTTTCAACTATCGCCGGGATTTTTTACCAAAGAAAAATGGCATACGCCTTTGCCGCCCTTTTGTTTATCTTTGCCGGAGTGGTTGGCGTGGTAAGCTACCAGATGCCTCGCAAAGCGGCGCAAGTTGCGGTAAACTCCCCGGCTGATCCAGTCGTTGACACGGTTTTGGAAAGCGCCGTAAAAAGCAATGTTGAAGATTTTAAAATAAAATCTCAAAATTTAGCGGATATGGCAAAAAGCGGTTCGCAAAATTCCGATGTAGCTTTAAAAGAGGTAAAGGCAGCCGCCGCCAATTTAGCCAACGAGCTGCAGAAAAATCCAGAATTGGCGAAGGTAATTGCTTTAGATATTAATAATAACAAAACCCTCTTGGATGTTTCAGGGGGAAACAACGCTGGCGAGGTGGTGGATATGTATGAAGCAATTGTAGCGCCATTGATTAACGATTTGAAAGAGAGAACACTGACCAGCGATCAAGAGGCAGAGTTACAAAGAATTGAAACATACTTTGATAATGGAGGAGATGCTTTCACCGCATTAAGGGACATATTATTGATGAATGTGAGCAAGGATAGCAGAACCAATTAACATAACATTTGACAAGTCGTGGTCTAATTAAATAATTCGCGGGGTGAGAGTAATGACGAGATGAAATTCGTTGTTAATACGTAAAACCGCGAAAAATCACCAGGGACTTGTTGCTTAATGGTTTTCGTAGCGAAACAAAGAAATTTTGAGGTGGAAATTTTAAAAAATGAGAAAGTTTACATGTAGTGTAAGCTGCCGAATTTTTGAAAATTTCCAACCAAAATTTCAAGTTGCAGCCGAAAGAACTATTAAGCAACAAGTCCCATCATTAGCTCGCCTTGCGAGCGCCCGAATTTCTGGGATTTAATTAGGCATAGAGGTCGACCGGCGTTAATAAAGTTAAAATAATTAATATTTGCCGATATTTTATAAGAAATGCGGCAAATAAACACAAAAAAATATAAAAAAAATGAATATAAGAAAAACAATTATCACAGCCACGGTCGCTTTGACTATGGTTGCAATGATTGCTCCTGGTTTAGCTTCGGCTGATATCATTTCTGACTTGCAAGCCCAGATTAATTCCTTAATGGCTCAATTGCAGGCTTTGCAAGGTTCAACCACCACCACAACGACAACCGGCAGTGTTCCTGCAGCTTGCGTTGGCGTAACCTTTACAAGGAATTTGATCGTAGGATCTACTGGCCAAGACGTAAAGTGTATGCAAACGCTCATGAACGCCCATGGTTACCAGCTTGCAGTATCAGGAGCAGGTTCGCCTGGAAATGAAACGATGTATTTTGGCCCTTTGACTTTAGCCAAAGTTCGTGCATTACAGGCCGCGCAAGGATGGACGCCTGCAAGTCAGGTAGGTCCTTTAAGTAGAGCGTTATTAAATTCATGGTTAGCTGGCGGTTCAACCACAACCACAACCACAACCACTTCGACAGTACCAGGATGTACCTCAACTTCAGGGTATAGCCCGACAACAGGCCAGCCTTGCTCGTCATCCACCGCCACAACGACCCCACCGCAAACCGGCGCCATAAATGCGATGCTTTCAGCGTCAAATCCTCCATCAGCTAATATTGTAGGAGGCCAAGCAACTGCTGATTTATCGCACTTTACTTTCACCGGCAGCGGACTGGTTACCTCGGTAATGTTGACTAGGTCTGGTTTCTCAGATCAAAGCACGCTTACCAACATATACCTTTATGATGGAAACATTCGTATTACCGATGGATACTCTTTTAACGCGACAAGCACCTTGACCATGAATGGTCTTTCTATTGCCGTAAGTGGCATGAAAGAAATTTCAGTTAGAGGCGATGTGAAAGCAGCCGCTTCTTCTGATAGCGGAAGTCTTGCAGTTGCGCTCACTGGATTTACCGCTAACGGCGTAACATCAAGCGTAAATGTTAAGGCCAACGAAATGTATATTGTTTCGGGCAACTTAGCAACCGCTAGTGTTGGCACCAACACCGTTGCCGAGGCAAACGTAAATGCCGGTTCGGCAGCTTACACATTCTGGTCAGCTCCATTGCAGGTTAACGTAAGAGCCGTATGGCTTAAGGGCGCAAATTTTAGAATGATTGGCAGCGTTCCTTCAGACGCTCTTTCAAACATTAAACTGTTTATTGACGGCATTGACACCGGAAAAGTTGCCACGGTTATGATGATACAGGGCTCCAACTACGCGGTCTTTGACCTAATATCGGCTCCTATCAGCTTAATGACCGGATCGCACACCGTTGATATGCGGGCGGATATCCAGAAAGGTTCAAATAGAAATGTTCAAGTTTCAATTCAGCAAGCTGCTGACTTTACTCTTACCGACCCACAAAATGGGGTAAATATTGCGGTTACTACCACAGGATCTACCTCATATACCGCAAACAGCGGGGGTTCGATTAGCATCCTTACCGGATCTGCCACGGTGGCTAATGATCCAGTATTTAATGCAATGACAAACATTGCTGGCGGTACTGCTAATGCGGTAATTGCCAAATACAAAGTGCATGCCTACGGAGAAGATGTGAAGGTTAACAGCTTAGTAGTCACTCCTACCTTGGACATGACCGCTGGTGCTAACGGTGTTGTTACCGCTACGGCTACATCAAACGCCACCGGAACGACAGCCACTATGGTTTTGAACGGATTAGGATATACTGCGGCTCCCGTGGTAACTGTTTCAGGCGGTACTTGCGGTACTTTGCCAACAGCTACAGCGACCTTAACTTCAGGCACTGTGAGTGCGATTACCCTTACTGGCGCGGTAACTTGTACGGTAGCTCCTACCCTAGCGGTAGCCGCTCCTTCAACCGCAGTCGTCGGAGGATTAAACAATGTAACTTTGTACTTCAACGGTTCACAAGTCGGTTCGCAACAAACTTGGCCAGTAGCTCAAGGTTCGCTTACCTATCAGCTTAGTTCACAGTTAATTGCTCCAGCTGGCGTTGATAGCTGGCTTGAAGTTCGGGCAGACCTGCAAACCACCACCAATGTTTCATACACGGCTGGTTTGGTAGGCGCGAACCTGGCTCTTGGTTCATCTAATGGACAGGGACAAGTTTCGCTTGCTACATTAAACTTCCCAACTGCGGCAATAACCGGTCATACTCTTACGATCCAAACCGGATTATTGGTTGTCTCAACTAACACCGGTTATTTGAGCCAGAGCATTCCTCCAAATACCGCTAATATAAAGATCGGTTCATTTGTTGCGCAAAACCAGTCAACCTCTGAATCAGTGAGGTTAACTTCATTGACGGTTGCTATCGGAGGCACGACCGCGATTACCAACCTTTCAGCATTGAGAACTTCATTGACTTCAGGATCAGGATCTACTCCTATCCAACCTACGGCCACTAACACATTCTCTGTGAATGAAACGCTTGCTCCGGGCGCATCAAAAACCATTGATATCTTTGCTGATTCCAGCACAGAAACTGGCGTTACGGCTATTGTCACCCTTACGGTCGCGTCTATAGGCGCTACCAGCAATGTTTCAAGCGCCGGAACTGCGACTACCGGTCAAACCATTACCTTCTCTACAGGCACGTTAGCCACGCCAACGTTTGTTACTTCTTCGTCAACCACGGCTCGATTTGTCGCCGCGGGTACGGATGTCAATACTGATGTTAGTGGCGCAACAGATGCCACAAAGGCAACCTACAGCTTTATTTCGGCAGGCGGCAATGCAGTCATCACCGAGCTTAAATTCACCGTGACTGGCACCAATACCGTTACCAATGTTTGCGTAGGTGATAAATGCGCGTCTCCGGTAAGCGGCGTCGCATTCTTGACGAATCTTAACCTTGCTGTTCAAAACGGCGGAGGCGGAAAGACCCAAGAAGTGTCAATATCTTACTCTAAGGTTGGCACGGGCGGTATTGTATCGGCAACTACTTCAGCCGTTGCTCTAACCCATGTGAAGTACACATCGGGCGGAACCACAACAACCATTACCCCCACAGTAACTGCTCCTACTATGATTATGGTAGGTTCAAAGCCCGTTGTAGTGGTCAATACCACCAGTAATGCGGGTCTTGTGTTAACTCAAGAAAACAAGATAGGTGAAGTTACCATTACCGCTGATGCAAAAGGCAATATTAAGATGAACGACTTGGTATTTGGTGTTGGCAGTTCCAATATTGAGACTTTTGCAGTAGCTTCTCCTCGTATTGCCGATGGAAATACTACTATTCCTGGTACAGGTTGCGGAGCCAACACTACCACTACCTCAATAATTTATTGTGAATTCGGTACTACGGGTAACGTATTTGATACCACTGGCGGTGGAGGTGTTGAAATAAATACCGACTTTGATGGCTACCAGATTGCCGCGGGGATATCTAAGACATTTAGTTTGTTTGGTACTGTTACGGGTACAGCAACCGCTTCTACCACCACGCGTACCGTTTCTACTTCACTGCTAAATAATGCTGCAAACGCATTTAACTGGGATGACACTGCGTCTGCGGTCTTTGCTTCAGATGGCGCCGTTGCCTCAACAACAGATGGCACAAACCAGACCGGTGTAAGCATTTACAACTTCCCAACCGGCAGTTACTCAATTCACGACTAATGGTTGGTTAATTGATATCCTGCCATCTTGTGGCTGGCTGGATTGAAACCAAAAACCGCTCGTAAGAGCGGTTTTTGGTTTCAATAGATTAACTAAACCCGTAGAGTTGTAGACGTCCAACGTCTACAACTTGTAGACGTTGGACGTCTACACTTTTATTTTGAAATATATTATAATGAACCGCATGAGAAAAGATCCACTTGTCACAGGAGAATATTACCATATCTACAATAGGGGTGTAGATAAAAGAGATATTTTTATGGATACGCGCAATCTTCAGCGTTTTGTTTTAAGCGTGAAATTATTTAATACAATTAACCCAATAGGGAGTATTCAGTTAAAAAATCGCGAAACAGTTGTAGACGTTGGACGTCTACAAATTTTGGAAGAAGCAAAGCCACTGGTTTCGATTGCTTGTTATTGTTTTAATCCTAATCATTTTCATTTTATTGTGAAGCAGGAAGTTAATGGTGGGATTTCAGAGTTTTTTAAACGTCTACTTGGCGGTTATACTAAATATTTTAACGAAGTCCACGATCGCACGGGATCTCTTTTTCAGGGCAGATTCAAGTCGAACTTAATCAATGATGACCAATACGCGTTAATAATTTATCCATACGTAAATATGAATTATTTGATTCACGATATACCGGAAGGAAAAAATCACTTAGTTTGGTCTAGTGACAAAGAGTACAATTCTGGTAAGTTTGACGTGGTGTCCGAAGAGGAGGCCAAAAATGTTTTAAATCTCTACGGAAACAAAGAAAACTTTAAAGATGAGTGCTCTAAAACAATCTCTGTAATTTGCAAGCAAAGAGGCAAGACCTCTTTACTCCAAGAAGACCCGATTCCATGAATTATTAGAAGAACTTGTAGACGTCCAACGTCTACAAGTTGTAGACGTTGGACGTCTACAAGTTGTATGGGTTGTATTCTGGTATTTTAATATGGCAATGTTTGCAGGAATGCATCTACTTCATCCTTTTTTTCCGGCGCCAATTTCAATAATGCCAAAGCTTCCTTGCGAGCTTTTTGATACTCCCCCAGTTCCCGGTAAATGAACGCCAGCGAGGCGTGGTACTGCGCCGCCGTTGGTTTTGATTCGATGAGCTGCTCGTATACAAGCGACAGGTTTTTATAATCTTTAATTACGCTGTAGGCATCGGCCAAGTCGTAAAGCGCTAAAATACTATGAGTATTAAATTCCTTTTGGGATGCGGTTTCCATATATTTTTTTGCGCTGGCAAAATCTTTATCGTATATTTTTGAAATTCCCAGCAACCAATAGCATTCTCCAGCTTCAGGATATGTGGCAACGCATTTTTGCGCTTCGTTTTTCATATTTTCATAGTCGCCGGACAGCATATATGTTTTTATCTGTTCAATGATAATTTCTTGATGGTTGGGCGACAACATGTCGGCTTTTTGCAAATAAGTATTGGCTGTTTCTAATATCACTGTCTTTTGATCAGGATTTTTCTCCAGACTTGCTTGTATATTGGCAAAAGTCCCCAAAAATATCCAAAACCGCGTGTAAAGAGGATGGATTTTTGCCGCTTCTTCTAACACATACATAATTCTTGGATTGTACGCCGTAACTCCCCCAGGATATTCGGTAGCGCACCCTTGGGTAAAATACATGTATTGCAATCGCGCGTATGCATCCAAAAAACTGCGCCGCGCCAGCACATCGTCCATGATAAAAAAAACCCCTCTGCAATTTTTTTGGTATACCAGAGCGCCCGCGGTGTTTATTTTTGCATTAATGCGCAGGGGGACAAAATTATATTGCCATAAAAACAGCACTAGCGCGGACAGTAATATTGTGGCCGCCGTATTTTTCAGCCAATCCTTTTTTATCGCATATTCTTGGGTGCTTGGCGCCACGGCAAGCAATCGGGGTCCGTATATAAGATGCAATGAATATCCAATGAGCAAAAAAAACAGAAGGTAGCTTGAAAAGCTATCAAAGCTAAATATGTTAGCCGTAAGGTATGCGACAAGGGTTGTCTGGACGCCATGGGCCATTAGTTGCGCCCTTCCACCAACGAAAGCTGACTCTGGCTGATTTTTTAACTTGCGAAAATGCCAAAAAATAGCAACAAAGAGCGACAAATATATGACTATTGCCAACACTCCCGCCTGCATACCGATGTCTAATATTATATTATGAGCTCTATCCCACCAATTGTTTCCAATTTTACTAATATGTGGCAAAGAGGGGTCGTAATGTTTGTCAAATCCTACCGAAAAATTTTCTGGGCCCCAGCCCAAAAGGGGCTTTTCTTGCAGCGCCTTCAAAGAAATCTGCCATGCATAAAATCGGGTGTCACGTAAAGATTGGCTGATCGAGAGCCTTGGATATATGGCTTGCAAGGTCTGGCTTTGCTGCAATGGTTCGGGTAGTTTTGGGTGGGTGTTTGCGTACCACACCAAAGCGACGATGAGCAATAAGAAAATACAAAAAACAATTTTAAGACGTGACAGTCTTTTAGGGTAGAATAATACAAAATATATACTGCCAACCAAAAGCCCCAGGTATGCGGCTCTGGTTCCGGTTATGACAATAACGTATAAAAATAATACCAGGGCAAATAAATAAAATCCGACCGCCAGTATTTTTTTTCTGTCTTTTATGGGGTTACCATAGTTTTTAATGGTAAAACATAATGTAATAAAAAGTAAAAGAAGTAGGTATACTGTAAGAAAATTAGCATTTCCCAATGTTGAAACTGGTTTACTTAAAACAGAGATAAAAATCTTATTAAATAGCCCATAAAACTGTATTACCGCCATCAAAGAGACCAATACTCCAACAAAAATTGAAAAAAACCACGCTTTCTCCCAATCGTCTTTTTTAAATAATACAAAAGAAATAATTGCGAACATGATATAAAAAGCAAAATTTATAAATCCTCCGCTGCGGATGGGGTTGCCCCAAAAACTAAAATGAGGGTCAACAGAAAAAATGCTTGCGATGAAAAAGATCAAAAAAAGTCCTGTCAAAATCCATAGTATCTTGTTTTTTTTAATGTCAAACACATCAAATTTTTGTTTTTTGTAGAGCAATCGCAAGGCAAATAGAAATAAAAGTATTGCCATGACGCTCCTAAATACCACGGTTTTGCCAAAGTCAGGAGGAAGAAACCATGGTTGTAGCGCCAGCAAAGGAAGCGCTAAAATAATAAAAAATCCCAAAGAATAAATCAGGTTAAATGTATTGTTAATAGCGTTGTTTTTCATGTTAACTTATGATATAAATAAAAAGTATAGAAAGCAATGGAAACTGAAATAAAAGATGCAAAAAATGCAGACAGTAAAATGCCGCAAGAAGATATTGCCGAGCTTTTGAAACAAAAAAGGGGTGGATTTGTTATAAGATCTTTTAATTGGTGGGGACCGCTGCAATTAAGGGCATGGGCACTTGTAGCGATGCTAAAAGGATATTTTTCTTTTAGTGAGTTTTGCCAATTATCGTTGCCTTCATTTTTTAGCGATAAATCAAAATTAATGGATAGATTCGGGGCTTTTTTCTATGAAGAATTAAAAAAAGAGTATCCCGCTCATGCTAATTGTCTAAATCTCTTTGGGCATGCATTTGAAGGTAATAATTCTTATGAAGTCATACTCTTAATCAATGAGATTATTATTTTAGACCAATATCACGCAGAGCAATTTTTTAAAAAAGATTTTATTGTTATCGACGCCGGGGCCAACAGCGGAGTGTTTTCAGTTTTCGCCGCCCATTTGGCGCCGCAGGGTCGGATCTATTCGTTTGAACCCGTGGCAAATACCTTTGAAAATCTAAAAAAGAATACAAGAGATTATCCAGGGATTACTTGCATAAATTCGGGGTTGGGAGACGAAATTTCCCAAAAAAATATTTTTGTAAATTCAAGAAGTACCCTCGGAAGTGTTTTCGAAGATAGTCCTTTTTATCGCACAAGATCTGACTGGAAAGAACATGAGTCGGCCAGCATTATGACCATAGATGCCTTTGTCGCGGAAAATAACATCCCCCGCATTGATTTTATAAAAATAGACACCGAGGGTTATGAAGCTAAAATATTGAATGGCGCAAAAGAATCGATCAGGAAATGGAAACCGGTTATCGCAATGTCAGCCTACCATAATCCTAATGATAAGGAAGATTTGCCGCGGATTGTAAAAAAGATTTATCCCCATTACATTTGCGAACTTCATCGCGAACACGAAGAAGATTTTATCTGTTATGTCAAAAAATAATACAAGAAAAGTAGTCATATCCTCGGGGTATTATAACCCTTTGCACTCCGGTCATATAAATTTGATGCGGGAAGCTAAAAAGATTGGGGATTTTTTGGTGGTTATTGTTAACAATGACGAGCAGGTAAAGATTAAAGGAGGCATTCCTTTTATGTCAGCCGAAGAAAGAATGGAAGTCGTTGGAGCATTAAGATATGTTGACGATGTTGTATTATCAGTTGATAAAGATGGGAGCGTGATTGAGAGTTTGAAAATGGTGGCCAAAAAATATCCGGGAGAATTATTTTTTGCCCAAGGGGGAGACAGAAATTCTTCAAACATACCGGAGGTTGGGGTTTGTAATGAATATAATATAAAAATAATTAATAACGTCGGCGGAGGTAAAATCCAAAGCTCTTCGTGGTTATTAAAAGATGTAAATAATTTTAAACAACATGCAAAAAAATAAAAATACAAAAGTGGGCATATTGGGGTATGGGGAAATTGGCAAAGCGGTGGCTAAATTTTATAAAAACCCCAAAATAAAAGACCTAACAAGAAACGACGGTTTACATGGCGTAGAAGTTTTACATGTCTGCATTCCTTATACCGATGCCTTTGTAAATATTGTCAAAAAAGAAATAACAGAAAATCAGCCTAAGTTGACGATTATTCATTCTACCGTTGCCCCTGGCACAACAAAAAAAATTGGTCAAGACGCGAAGCGTAATTTACCACGACAAATTCGCTCCGTCTCAGGCATGGTTGTCCATAGTCCGGTCAGGGGAGTTCACCCCTATCTTTATGAGGGCATTAAAACATTTGTTAAGTATATTGGCGCAGACGATAAAAAAGCCGGCCAAATGGCGCAAAAACATTTAGGGGGTCTTGGCATCAAAACAAAATTAGTTTATCCCTCAAAAACTAGCGAATTGGCAAAACTGCTTTGCACTACCTATTACGGTGTTTGTATCGCCTGGCACAAAGAAATGAAAAAAATATGCAAACAAGAGAAAGTTAATTTTGACGATGTTGTCACGGAACTTAATAAAACCTACAATGAGGGCTATACCCGCTTAGGCAAAACAAATGTAGTAAGGCCTGTTTTGTATGTGGATGATAAGCCCATAGGCGGCCATTGCGTTGTGCCTAACGCTATAATTCTTAAAAAATATTATAAAAGCAAGGCCCTTGATTTGATTTTAGAATACGGTGGAAAAATACAAAAAAGTTAAGTCGTTTTTATGCAAAAAAAGAAAACATACTTGGTAACTGGCGGCGCCGGATTTATTGGTTCGCATTTATGCGAAAAAATAATAAAAGAAGGCCATAAAGTCATTTGTTTTGACAACCTTCTTACTGGTTCTTTGAAAAACCTTTCTCTCCTGCACAAAAATCCTCGCTTTTCTTTTATTGAGGGGGATGCTAATAAGGAAGAAGATATCGCTCCTATTTTTAAAAATAACAAATTGGATGGCGTTTTCCATTACGCCTCTGTTATAGGTGTCAAGAGGACATTAGAAAACCCTATGAGCATGCTTGGTGACATCGATGGGATTAAAAACGTTGCTTCATTAGCAGTTAAATATGGAAAACCAAAAATTGTTTTTGCGTCAAGTTCCGAGGTGTATGGTGAGCCCCAGCAGTTTCCGGAACGGGAAGATGGCGCGATAAATCCAAACAACCCATACTCTTATGGAGTCATAAAATTATTGGGAGAAAGGTTTTTTTTGCTCTATGCGAAAGAATATAATCTAAAAACCTGTTCATTGAGATTTTTTAATGTTTACGGACCCAAACAAGAAAGCAGCGACTACGGTTTTGTTGTCGGTATTTTTATAAAGAAGGCCTTAAAAAGAAAGCCACTTATTATTTTTGGGGATGGAAGCCAAACGAGAGATTTTACGTTTATTGATGATAATATTGAGGCCTCTTGGCGAGCCATGGAATCCAAAGGTACTCAGGATGGAGAAGTTATTAATGTAGGTTGCGGAAGACCCACAACGATTGTTGATTTAGCGGAAAAAATACATGGATTATGCCAACCCAATAAAAAATTTAGCCCGAAATTTTTGGAAAACAGAAGAGGGGATATTTTACATCGATTTCCAGAAATAAAAAAAATGGTTAAACTTTTAAACTATCGTCCCAAAGTTTCTCTGGATGAAGGGCTTAAAAAAACCATTGCGTGGTATAAAAAAAGTTATGCTAAATAAAACTAAAAAAACACTTGTTTTATCTGCTCATTGCGATGATGGAGAGCTTGGCTGCGGAGGAACGATGGCAAGGTTAGTCCAAGATGGCACAGAATTATTTAGTGCCGTTTTTTCTTTGGCAGAAAAAGTCGGAAATGAAGATACTAAAAGAAAACCAGAATTTATAGAAGCTGCTAAAGCACTCGGTATACCCGAAGATCACTTAATTTTTTATGAATATCCGATTCGTTATTTTCCCCAACATGCTCCCCAAATCCGAGACGAAATGTTTCTTTTAAATCAAAAATTAAAGCCGGAAATTGTTTTTTTACCTCCCTTAAATGACATCCATCAAGACCATCAGGTTATAACTCAAGAAGCAATCAGGATATTTAAGCACGCTACCGTTTTAAGTTATGAAACTTCTTGGAACAACTATAAATTTTCCCCAAATTTTTTCGTCACTATAAATTTTGATCAGCTGGATAAAAAAATAAAGTCAGTAGAAGAATATAAGTCCCAAACCGGAAAAACTTTTATGGAAGCCGATTTTTTAAAGGGATTAGCCAGATTTCGCGGGCTTCAGGCCGGAGAAAATTTTGCAGAAGCTTTTGAGGTTATAAGAGCAAAATATTAACCATGTTAAAAATTATATTAACAGGAGCCGGAGGTCCGGGCGGGCCTTCAATAATAAAAAGCTTAAGAATTGCTCCGGAAAAAATATGTATTATTGGTTTAGATAATAATCCAGACAGCATAGCGGCTGCTCTGGTTGATAAATTTTATCAACTGCCAATGGGAGATGATCCGTCTTATTTTGATAAACTTTTTTCAATAGTAAAAAAAGAAAAAGCAAATGTTATTTTGCCTCTTAACACTAAAGAATTGCTGAATTTATCTTCTCATATTAGTGATTTTGAAAGAATAGGCGTAAAAATCAGCATTTCTTCTTTAGAATCTTTAGAAATTGCTAATAATAAATATAATCTTATTAGGATTTGTGAAAAAATAGGAATCCCATATCCAAAAACCATATTAGTAGAAAATTTTTCCGAGTTTCAGAAAGCGGTTTTAAAAATGGGTTATCCTAAAAAATCTGTTTGCGTCAAACTCCCGGCTTCTAATGGATCAAGGGGGTTTAGGGTGATAGACGATTCTAAAGATCAGCTGGACTTATTTTTACATAAAAAACCAACACAAGAAGTTATTTCTTTGGAACACATCAGTAGCATATTAGAAAAGGCAAATCCTTTTCCACCACTGATGGTAATGGAATATTTGCCGGGAGAAGAATATACGGTTGATATTTTAGCAAATAAAGGGAAGGCAATGGTTGTTATTCCGCGGATTAGGGAAGAAATTAAAATGGGAGTAAGTTTTATAGCAACGACCGTGAAAGAGGAAAAAATTATCCAATATTCTGCCTTAATTGTAAAAGAACTCGGACTTCACGGCATTGTGGGACTTCAATTTAAAAAAGCCGAAAATGGCAAGTTTAAAATTTTAGAGTCTAATCCCCGGCTTCAGGGCACTAATATTATTTCGGTGGCCAGCGGGGTTAATTTGCCATACCTTTGCGCAAAAATGTTGTTGGGTGAAAAAATAAAAATTCCCAAAATAGCGTGGGGGACAAAAATGATTCGTTACTGGGACGAAATTTTCTATGACAAAAGAGGATCTGCATTTACACTCTAATTTTTCTGACGGAGAAAATTCTTTGGAAGAGATGATGCAATCGGCAATTAGCTTGGGATATACAAAGATTGCTTTTACGGATCATGTAAGGATAGAAACCATGTGGCTTCAAGAATATGTAAAAGAAATAAAACGACTGCAGGGTAAATATAAAAAAGAAATAGAAATATTAGCCGGGGTTGAAGCGAAAGTGATTAACCTTAAGGGAGAATTAGATTTGCCCCCGGATTTTCCTGAAGAAATAAATCTCATATTAGCTTCTTTTCATAGAATGCCCAAAGGGGAAAGAATATACTTTACACCAGAAGAGATACTGGCCGACAAAAAAACCGTTTTGGAATATTGGTCAAAAGCAATGTTAAATGTGTTAAAAAATCCAAAAGCCGACATTATTGCTCATCCCACCAGTTTTCTGGATAAATATGCCATTATTTTACCAGAAACATTAAAACAAAAGATCAGCCAAGAAGCAAAACTAAATAATAAGATTTTTGAAATAAATTTAAAATATCATTGCCCGGATGAAGAATTTATTTCAATTCTCAAAGAACATAATGTGAAACTTTCTTACGGTAGCGACAGTCATTCGGTTGGACAATTCCAGCAATTACACTTAAAACGCTAACATGAAAAATAAAAAAACCTATTTAGTGACCGGCGGAGCCGGATTTATCGGCTCGCACCTATGTGAAGCTTTATTGCAAAAAGGCAATAAGGTTATTTGTTTAGATAACTTAAGTTCCGGGAAAATGGTAAATATCGCCGGAATTAAAAAAAATAAGGATTTTGTTTTTATAAAGGGAGATGCAAATAAATTAAAAGATTTAAAGCCAATTTTCAAGAAAAACAAGCTTGACGGAGTTTTCCATTACGGAGCGGTAGTCGGAGTAAAAAGAACCTTGGAAAATCCGTTAGCAGTTTTAAAAGACATTGATGGTATAAAACATATTGCAGAATTATCATTAAAATACGGAAAACCAAAAGTAGTGTTTGCCTCAAGTTCGGAAGTATATGGTGAACCGAAAGAACTACCAGAAAGAGAAGACGGTATTATTGATGCCAAGATGCCCTATGCCGCCGTAAAATTAATTGGGGAAAAATTTCTTGAGGCATATTGGCAGCGCCATGGTTTGGAAACTTGTTCGCTAAGATTTTTTAACGTGTACGGGCCTCGGCAGGAAAGTAGCGATTATGGTTTTGTGGTCGGTATTTTTATCAAGCAGGTTTTGGCGGGCAGGAGCCCGACGGTTTTTGGTGATGGAAAGGGGACTCGCGATTTTGTTTACATGCAAGATAATGTAGAAGCGGGAATCAAAGCCATGGAATTTGATAAATCTGCCGGTCACGTTATCAACATCGGCAAGGGAAACCCAATTACCATTTTGGATTTGGCAAATAAAGTTATTGAATCTTGCGGACAAAAAGGAAAGATAAAACCGGTATTTATTGAAAATACCCGAGTTGATATTAAACACCGGGCTCCGGAAATCAGTAACATGGTAAATCTTCTGGATTTTAAGCCGGCAGTTTCTTTAGAGGACGGGCTTAAAGAAACCATAAATTATTACAAAAATATTTAAAAATATGTCAGAAAACGAACCAAAATTTGAACAAGAAAAACAATACAAATATGATGTCGTGGTGACTTTGGGCGGAGGGGTTAGGGAGCATAAGGGTAAGTGGCGTACCACTAATTATTCAGAGAGCGACGACTATGGAGCGCTTGGATCAAGGGCTAGGATTATTGCTACTGAATATTTGCATGAAATGGGGGATGTTGCTGAAAATTTCATTGAAAGCACGGGTAAACCAAAATATTTAGAAGAAAAGAAAGATGCTCCGGCGGAAAGTGAGGTTGCCAAGGCAGAACTTATTAAAAGAGGTTTGCCACAAGAACATGTTTTCATAGAAAATGAATCTAAAAACACCGCGCAAAATATAGCTAATGTACTGGAAATGGCCAGAGATCACGGCTGGAAAAAAATATTGGTGGTATCAAGCGATTATCACATTCCTCGCATTAAGGTATTGTATGAAAAATATTTGGATGAACACCAAGAATACAGGGATTTTAAAGTAGAATTTAAGAGTGCTGAATATATATTGGTAGAGATGAATCCAAAATGGCAACGATATATTGATCAAGCGCATAATCTTGAAGAAATGCAAAAGAGAATTCAAAATGAACAAAAAGGATTAAAAGATTTAAAAAAAGATACCTATAAATCAATTCAGGATAAATAAATGACATATATTGAAAATAAAACTGAAAATTTAGAAAAGAATCCAAAAATCAGCGTTATTACCTTAACTTACAATAGGGCTGTGTTATTGCCCAGGGCAGTCAAGAGCGTTTTAAACCAAACTTTTTCTGATTTTGAGTTAATTATTGTTAATAATGCTTCAACGGACAATACCGAAGAAGTTGTCAGGAATTTTAGGGATAGAAGGATTGTCTATAAAAGGAATATAGAAAACAAACCCTTGGGTGGTAAGAACATGGGACTAGACGCGGCTCAAGGTAAATATGTGGTTTTTTTGGATGACGACGACGAATTTTTGCCCGGCGCCCTAGAAACTATTTCTGCCAAATTTGAAGAGTTGGGTCCGAAAGGAGTTAACATTATATGGTTTGATGGTATTGATGCAGAATCGGGAAAATTTACTGGCTTTGGTATAAGGGAAGAAGGATATGTTGCTTATCAGGATTATTTGTGCGGTAAAATTACCGGAGATTATCAGATAGTGATGGCCAAAGCCGTAATAGGCAATAACCGTTTTAGCCCGGATTCTTGGGCAGGGCTTTTGAGTACATTGCTTTTTAAGTTGCATCGCGATAATAAAGCATTTCATGTACCCAAGACCATTATAAAGGCGTATCGTCAGCATGGGCAAAGTCGTGTTTCTGATCCCGGCGCTTCATTGTTAAAATTTATGCCGCAAATTATTTCGACATCAAAAGCTTTTTTGGAAGAATACGGAGCGGAAATAAAGAGCTGCTGTCCCGCGGTGTATGGGAAAAATCAGGCCCTGCTGGGTTTTTACCAGATATTACACGGTGAAAAAATAGAAGGGAGAAATAATTTAAGAAAATCTTTTAAGTTTATTTTTTCTTTAAAATATTGTTTTTTGTTTTTGGTTTCTTTTATCTTGAGTAAAAACCAGATAAAATTTCTTTATCTGAAATTTTTTAAACTGAAACAGGCGCTTAAATCCTAACGGATATGTCAGAACACACCATCCTTATTAAAAGAATTGCTCTGGTTGGAATCGCCCAGTTTATAACCGGCACGCGCGGTTTATTTTTACTTCCTATTTTAGCTAAAACGTTGGGGCCGGCTAGTTACGGAATTTGGTCCCAAGTTTTAATAACCATAGGATTTTTATTACCCTTTGCGACACTTAACTTATCTTTAGGAATGGTCAGGTTTTTGTCTGCCGAAAAAGTAAAGCAAAACACCGCAAAGGGAATTTTTACCGTGATTTTCTCGACATTATTTGTGGGAGCATTTTTCGGAGCGGTTTTATTTTTATTTTCTGACCCCTTTGCGGCAGTTTTATTGAGAGATCCGTCTGCTTCTTTATTCATTAAAATCGCTTCAGCGCTTCTTATTCTAGAAGCACTCAATCGAACATGCCTGGAACCATTTAGGATGTTTGGCCAGTTAAAAAAGTATTCAATATTAATGGTTTCCCAAACCATTCTGGAAATAATTCTGGTTTCGTTGTTGCTCTTTTTCGGATTTGGTTTGATGGGTGCTTTGGCGGCATTTTGCATCGTGAGGGTTATTATATTGTTGTTCTCCCTGTTTTTTATTGTTTTCCATACTGGGTTTTCTCTGCCGGATTTCTCACTATTGCGCCCATATTTGGCGTTTGCTTTGCCGTTTATACCAACCGGGTTGCTTGATACCACCATAGCTTTAAGCGACCGTTATGTTATCGGATTTTTTAGAGGGGCCTCAACCGTTGGGATTTATTCTGCGGCTTACAATGTAGCGTCTATTGCTGGAATATTTGTTTTTCCTATCTGCTATATTTTGACCCCAACCATATTTAAATTGTTTGACCAGAATTTAACCGATAAGGTAAAAGATTATCTGTCGTATTCGTTAAAATATTTTTTGTTTTTTTCCATACCATCGATTTTTGGGATAACGGTTATGGCAAGATCTGTGTTGAATAGTTTAACCACCGCCGAGTTCACTTCGCTTATCACCACATTTGTTGTGATGTTGGTGTCTTTGAGTGCTATTGTTTTTGGCGTACAAACCATATTGGGAGAGATATTAATGTTGTTTAAGAATACAAAGTTTTTCATTATAGCTTTTGGCGTAGGAGCAATAACAAATATCGGTTTAAACATTATATTGGTGCCGTTGTTTGGAATCATTGCGGCAGCGGCTTCAACCTTGATCGCTTACGGTTTAGTGGCTATTATTACTTATTGGAAGGTATCTTCGTACATGAAGTTTAATGTTAACTTTTTATTTATTATTAAAAGTATTATTGCTTCGTCCCTTATGGCGCTTGCCATCTATGTTTTCAATCCACTTGGAATAAAAGAAATTTTATTATCAATCATAGTCGGCGCTATTATGTATTTTGTAATGATTTTTTCATTGAAAGGATTTGAGAAGAAAGAATTAGAAGTCATCAGTCAAATATTAAAATTAAACAAGATCAAGGTATGAAAAATTACGGCAAAACGGATAATTTAAATAAAAAACCCGAAATAGATATTATAAATTTTTTTGATGATGCCGCTGTCGTCCGAGACCCTCTGCTTTTAGATAATATTATTATCGGATACGAAGAAAAGGTGCGGGCAGAATCAGTTGTCCAAATGCTTGACGTAAAGTCTGCGGACTATGTGCTTGACCTTGGTTGCGGTAATGGAAGGGATTTAATCAAATTGCTTGATCAAAATTTTGACAACTTTTTAGGAGTCGATTTCTCTCCGGAAATGGTATTACAGGCCCAAAAAGAACTAGTTTTAAGAAACGTAGATGGGGGGAAAGTCCGGGTCGGCGATGCAACTAATTTGGATTTTCCAGATAATACTTTTGATAAAGTTATTGCCGCCCAAATGATAGAACATATTCCTAATTGGGGAAAAGCGGTTATGGAAATGCACCGCGTTTTGAAACATAACGGTTATTTGATTATAAATACACCAAACAGAAGAAGTTGGTATGGAATAGATAACTTTATTTATGAATTGATATTAAGATTGTTAAATAAAAAGGGCATCCATCCTTATGACGAATGGAAAACTTTTTCTGAACTCTCGGCAGTATTGAGAAGCGTCGGATTTGAAATATCACAAGTACGTGGGGCATGTTATATCCCCGGTTTCTTATTTTTGTATAGGGTTCCTGACGTGATTAAAAAAATAATAATTTTTTTCGTTTCAAAAACTGAATCATTAATGAGCAAATCCTTCCCAAAATACGGGTACCTAATTTGTATTAAAGCAAAAAAAGTGTGAAAACGATCTAAAAATACCATGTCTTTTAAAAAAACTTCACATCAAAAAAATAAAAAAATCATTGTTAATAATACGCTTATCGTGGGAGCCGGAGAAGCGGGCCGGCAGATTTTAAAAAGCATATCGTCATTAAAAAATACCTATACACCGGTTGGTTTTATTGATGACAGTCCTGCAAAGCGAGGTAAATTATTACAAGGAGTTTTAGTTTTGGGAATTATAGATGATATTCCCCGTATTGTTAAAAAACATAAGATAGTAAATTTGATTATCGCACTTCCATCAGCAGGATCCGGAGCTATTAAAAAATCAGTGGAACTTGGAAGAAAATCAGGAGTGCAAAATATCAGGGTTATTCCTACATTATCTGAAATCATAGATGGCAAAGTTTCTTTTAAAGATATTCGGGAAATCCAAGTGGAAGATCTTTTGGGTAGGGAAAAAATTTTACTAGATGAAGAGGCCATAGAAAGTTTTATTAAAAATAAAAAGATTTTAATTACAGGAGCCGCCGGATCTATCGGCTCCGAATTATCAAAACAAGTTTTAAAATTCAAGCCATCGCAACTGATTTTAATTGATCAGGATGAGACGGGAATTTTTAATGCGTTGAATAACCTGAAAGATAAATTTTCTCATGTACCCATTATTTCCTTTATTACCAGTATCACCGATAGCAAAAAAATGAATTATATTTTTAGTCAATATAGTCCGAATATTGTATTTCACGCCGCAGCCTATAAGCATGTGCCATTGATGGAAGAGCACCCGGATGAAGCGGTAAAAAATAATATATTCGGTACAAAAATAATAGCAGAAGCTTCCTTAAACGCCGGGGTCAGTAAGTTTATTTTTATTTCAACGGACAAAGCAATCAATCCGACATCGGTTATGGGTGCTACTAAAAGAGTTGGGGAGATGATTTGCCAACAATTAAACAAGAAAAATAAAACCAAATTTATTTCCGTCAGATTCGGCAATGTTCTTAATAGTCGGGGAAGTGTCATTCCTATTTTCAAAGAACAGATAAAAAAGGGGGGACCCATCGAAGTTACCCATCCCGATATGAAGCGATACTTTATGTTGATTTCAGAGGCTTGTCTGTTGTTAATGCAGGCTTCAGCTATGGGTCAGGGTGGCGAAGTTTTTGTTTTGGATATGGGAACTCCAGTTAAAATTTTAGATTTGGCAAAGGAAATGATAAAATTATCAGGACTTGTTTTAGATAAAGATATTGCCATTACCTTTGCCGGAATAAGGCCCGGAGAAAAATTATTTGAAGAAATGCTTACCGCAGAAGAGGGAACGGCTGCCACCCAGCATGAAAAAATATTTATCGCCAGACTTTCTGATTCCAATATAGATAATTTGGAAGCAAAAATTAAAAATTTACGCCTTAAATTTTTAACACTTAGAAAAGATGAGATTATCAATGCTTTAAATCAGATTATTCCATTTTATAAAATAAATGATCCGGCAAAGCATTAACATTTTGTATTAAATGAAAATAGTGATTTTAGTTTCAATGTATCCCCCGGTGCATATTGGAGGCGCTGAAATTGTTGCCCAAAATATTGCCAAACATCTATCTTTAAGAGGCCATGATGTTTTTGTTGTTACCTCCCAGGATAGGGGTTTTCCCTTACAACAGCGCGAAGAAGAATTTTTAGTAAATAGAATTTATTATCCTAAAATAAAATATATTGGCACGATGATATTTTGGATAAAGTGCCTGTTTTTAATAAAAAAAATAAACCCGGATATCGTTTATTGCAAAACGATACAAATGGGAGTTCCCGGCTTTTTATTTAAAAAATTTTATAAAAAACCATACATTGTTTGGTGCCAAGGTGATGACATTTATTTCCCATGGCCATTTAAAAAATATATTTCTAGAATTGTTTTAAATTTGGCCGATGCGGTTGTTGCACAAACAAACAATATGAAGCAAGAATTGCATAAAAATTACATAAAAAATATTTTTGTTTTACCAAACGGTATTGATTTAGAAAAATTCCATGGATTTTCAAAATGGGCAGTTCGTGAAGAATTTAAAATTCCTTTGGATGAAAAAATTATTATCTTCGTTGGTGGCTTAAAATCAATAAAGGGGGTAGCATACCTAATTGAAGCATTTAAAACCATAAGTCAAACATTTCCGAAAGCAAGATTATTGTTAGTGGGGGACGGCCAAGAACGCCATAATTTGGAAGAATTGGTCAAAAAACATAGCTTACAAGAAAAAGTACATTTTTTGGGTCAAATAGAAAATGCTAATATTCCAAAATATATGTCGCTTGCAGATATCTTTGTCTTGCCTAGCCTATTTGAAATGTTTGGAGTCGTCAACTTAGAAGCCATGGCTTCGGGGCTCCCTATTGTTGCAACCAGAGTTTATGGAGTACCCGAAGTGGTAGAGGACGGGCAAAACGGTTTTTTGGTGGATTCTAAAAGTCCAGAACAACTAGCAGAAAAAATGTTACTTCTCTTTGAAAACGATCAATTGCGCGAAGAAATTTCAGAAAATAATAAAGAAAAAGCAAAAAAATATAGCTGGGAACATATTATTGAAAAACTTGAAAAAATATATTCAGAAGTTATATATAAAAACAAAAATTAAACTATTGCGATATGCAAAAAATAACGTTTTCGTTTGGTAAAAATTGGCAGAATTTTTTAAAAAACGTTGACGAAGAAAGAATAGAAACTGCCAAGGTGTCGGTGAAGGAATTTTTGAACCTTAAAGATTTAAATGGCAAAAGTTTTTTGGATATCGGATGTGGCAGTGGCCTTTTTTCCTATGGCGCATTTTTATTGGGAGCAAGAAAAATAGTCAGTTTTGATCTTGACCCTTTTTCGGTAGAATGTTGTAAATATATGCGCCAAAAGGCCGGAAGTCCGGCGCGTTGGACCGTCGGCGAAGGTTCGGTGCTCAACCATGATTTTGTTTCAAAATTGGAAAAATTTGATGTTGTTTATTCTTTTGGCGTATTGCATCACACGGGCAAGGTTTTTGAGGCAATTAAAAATGCCGCCAGTTTGGTAAATAAAGGCGGGTATTTTTACATTGTGCTTTATAATAAAGGGCCAAAATCAAAAATGTGGCTGGCGATTAAAAAATTGTATAACTGGCTTCCGGCAATTGGAAAACGCGCGCTTGAAGTTCTTTATATGATATTATATTTTATTGCATGGATCTTAAAAGGAAAAAATCCTATAACTGAAGTAAAAACGTATAAATCGCAAAGGGGTATGGACTGGAAAACTGATATCATTGACTGGCTTGGCGGCTACCCTTATGAGCCTACCACGGTGGAAGAGGTGTTTAATTTTATTAAGAAACATTTTCCCAGTTTTAATTTATTGAATTTAAAAACCGTATGTAATTCAGGGGGCGACTGGTATTTGTTTAAAAACGAGTAAATGCGATGCCAATATACGAATGCATGCTAATAATACGAATTCTAAAACATATGGATTTGTATCGTATTGGTATGATTAGTATGCATTAGTATATTAGCATCGCACTAAAAAACCATGGAAAAATATTTAGTTACCGGGGGAGCTGGCTTTATTGGCTCAAACATTGCCAAAAGAATTTTAGCACAAGGGGATTTTGCCAGAGTTCTTGATGATTTTTCCAGTGGCAGAAAGGAAAATATCGCAGAATTTTTAGCAAATCCCAATTTTGAATTAATGGAGGGAGATTTAACCAACCTGGAAGTTGCAAGAAATGCCGTCAAAGATATGGATTTTGTTTTTCATCAGGCCGCTATTCCATCGGTACAGCGTTCCGTTGAAGACCCGATTAAAACTAACAATGCCAATATTAATGGAACTTTAAATATACTGGTTGCGTCCCGCGATGCAAAAATAAAAAAATTAGTATATGCCGCCTCGTCGTCAGCTTACGGAGAAAATCCGCAATTGCCTAAAAAGGAAGATATGGCGCCAATGCCCATTTCCCCCTATGCTTTGCAAAAATACGTCGGCGAAAGGTATTGTCAAATTTTTTGGAGGATTTATGGTTTGCCGACCATTTGTTTGAGGTATTTTAATGTGTTTGGCCCTCACCAGGATCCAAGTTCCCAATATTCTGCGGTAATTCCTAAATTCATTACCGCTTTGTTGAAAAAAGAAAAACCGGTTGTGTATGGAACCGGTGAACAATCCCGCGATTTTACCTTTATTGACAATGTTGTGGATATTAACCTTCTTGCCGCTCAATCAGAAAAAGGATTTGGAGAAGTATTCAATGTCGGGTGTGGGGACCAAATCAGTTTGAACCAAATATTAAAAATGCTCAACGAAATTTTAGGAGTAGATATTGAAGCGGAATATAAAGAGGGAAGATTGGGAGATGTGCCTCATAGCAGGGCAGATATTTCCAAGTCCAAAGAAATACTGGGATACGAGCCAAAAGTAAACTTCAAAAATGGTTTGATAAAAGCTATCGACTGGTATAAGCAAAGTTGAAAATTATATGCAAAGTTTAAAAGAATGCCCTGCGTGTAATTCAAAACAGGTATTATTTTTTTTCAGAAAAGACGATTGCGATTTTTTAGAGTGCAAGGATTGTAAATTAATTTTTCAAAATCCTTTGCCGACGGTAGAAAGGTTGGCCACCGATTTTTTAACACAAAAAGCCGGATGGCACTTAAGGTTGAATAAAGATTTAATAAAAATTAAAAGACCCAGAAAAGATTTTGTTAAGATTATAAATACATTAATCAACATGGGATCTAATGGAAATTTATTAGATGTGGGTTGCTCCAATGGAGAATTAATGTTTTTAGCCAAAGAAAAGGGGTTTGATGTTTACGGGGTGGAAATTAACAAAGATTCAGCAAAAATTGCTGCTGACAATGGGCTGGATGTTTTTGTGGGCAAATTACAGACAGCTAATTTCCCAAGCGATTATTTTTCCGTGATATGTTTGATGGGGGTAATAGAAGACATTCCAGACCCTGCGCTCTTGCTGCAGGAATGTTGGAGAATTTTAAAAAAGGATGGGATAATGGTTATTACTACTTTGAATACAGATTGTTTTTGGGTAAAAGCAACCAAAAAACTTAATGCATGGTTTGAATTCCCTTGGTCGGTGATAATACCTTATTATCGTATATTTATTTTTTCTGATGCAAATTTAAAAGATTTACTTTTAAGGTCTAAATTTAACGTCAAAAATATAGAGTATTCTTCGGTCAGTTTAAGGCACGAACTTGGGGCGGTCCGTTGGCTTCTAAAATCTAATAAAAAAAAGTCCATTGGCAATGCATGCTATTTGCTGTTAGTTTTTTTTACATATAGTTTTGTGTATTTTATAAATCTTTTAACAAGCCCATTTTTAAGTAAAGATTTTATCGTAATATTTTTTGCCCAAAAGGGGGCAGATTAACTATGGATATCATTATTGTTTGCCACACAGAATTTGGGTTCGTTTCCGGCAAAGACATCATTTTTGAAAAAAAAGCCACTTTTGGAGTAACAGAAGGCGTTTTGAATTTAATAAAAATTGCAGATAGATATGGCGCAAAAGTTAGTTTCGCGGCGTGTCCAGAGGTAGTACCGCATTTACCCAAAAACATTAATCATGAAATAGGGCTACATATCCACCCCGGCTGGCAGGAGTCCAATGTCAAGGGGTTTAAAATTTTTATAGGAGACAAATATCTAAAAGAAAATTGCAAACAATCTTTAAACTCTGTCGCTTTACGCGATTTTTCCTTTGAAGAACAATTTGGCATGATAAAAACCGGAAAAGAATATGTAAAAGAAAAATTAGACAGGGAACCAACATTTTTTGTCGCAGGCAAGTTATCAGAGAATAATGACACAATCAAAGCATTGATAGAGGCAAAAATAACACATGATTGTTCTGCCGCCAGCCATTGCAAAGATGAGAATTTTGATTGGACTGGGTTGCCAAGAATATCTATGCCATATAATCCAAGCACGGGCGATTATCAAAAAGAAGGTGATTTGCCGATATTAATTGTCCCAATTTCCCAATTTTTCCCAAGGCAAAGCGTTAATTTAGAACTAATTTCGCAGGTTGGGCAAAGTTGGCTTAATGCAAGTTTTTTGGAATACTATAATCAAGACGCTCCTTTATTTCATATTATCCTTCATTCGCCATCTATGACAAATGAATATTTTATTTTGGCAATGGATAATTTTTTAACTTTTGTCTCAAAATATAAAAATATAAATTTCAGGTTTGTTTCAGAAATTAAAAAATATCCCGATAAAAAGTTTAAAACAAATATTTTTCCATATTTACGGAATTTAAATATGGAAATTATAGCCACGGGTCTTAAAAAATGCGTGGGCAAGCGATGAATAAATAAAAAATATAGAAATTACTTGCGCAATTTATAAATATGAATTCCAGGGTTTCAATCATTTTAAGCGCCTATAATTCACAAGACAAGTTGCAGGAAACCATAGAAAGCGTTTTAGCGCAAACGTTTTCGGATTTTGAGTTTATTATTATTAATGACGGTTCCATAGACCTAACATCAAAAATTTTAGCTGATTTTGCAAAAAAAGATAAAAGGATAATTTTAATAGAAAATAAGAAAAATATCGGGCTGACCAAAAGCTTAAATAAGGGGATTGATATTGCCGGGGGAGAATATATAGCAAGGATAGACACCAGGGACTTGTGGGATAAAACAAAATTAGAAAAGCAAGTTGATTTTTTAGACAAGAATAAAGATTATGTTATATGTGGCACTAAGGCCTTTTATATCAATGAGAATGAAGATATTTTAGGAGTGTCTTCTTATAGCGGCGGGAATAAAGATATTAAGATGAATTTTTTTACGAGGGAAGGGCTTTTTTTCCATCCAAGTATCGTTTTTAGAAATATAGGAATCCATTATCGGGATTTTTTCAGATACTCCCAAGACCTGGATTTATATATGAGATTGTTTTTTGTTGGAAAATTTTATTGTTTGCCAGAGCCCTTAATATCTTCCAGATTCAGCCTATTGGATATTACGATAAATAAAAAATATTACCAAAGGCAGTATTCAAGCATCATTTATAAACTTTTTAAGGAAAGGATAAAATCAGGTAAAGATAGTTTAGATGGGGGGGGAATATATGTTATCAAAGAAAGCAAGATAGGATTAAAATTTTCTTACTGGTCAAGGTTTTTCATTTTTAAATATATCAACGCAAGAAGTTCTGGCGGCCATTTTTCTTCTTGGGTTTTTTGGTTGTTATTGGCCATGATAATCTATCCACCCTACATAAAAGATTATGGGAGCAAATTTGCAAGGATAATCCTTTATAAAAAATTAAAAATAATAAAAATAGATGACCGGTGATTTAATTGAAATTACCGAAAAAATGATTTAGAATAGGTCTAATATAAAAATTCACTATTTGTTAACATAATGAAAATATTAATTACGGGAATCACGGGTTTTGTGGGGGCGCACTTGGCAGAATATTGTTTAACAATGCCGGAAGCGGAAGTTTACGGTACTATTCTGTCGCATCACTTAGGAGACGAAATGAAAAGGATTGAAAAAATAAAAGATAAGATAACGCTTTTTGAATGCAATTTAACCAATAGGATAGCTGTGGAGCGGGTCTTGCAGACGGTCAAACCAGACAAGATTTTTCATTTGGCGGCTCAAAGTTTTGTCAAAGTTTCTTGGGATGGGCCGGAAGACACCATTTTTAACAATATCATGTCTGAATTGAATATCCTTGAATCTTGCAGAAGTTTGGGCATAAATCCGGTTGTGCAAATTGCTGGATCATCCGAAGAATACGGCCTTGTTTTAGAAAACGAGTTGCCTATAAAAGAGACAAATCCATTAAGACCGCTTTCGCCTTACGCGGTTTCAAAAATCGGCCAGGAAATGCTGGGTTACCAGTATTGCAAAAGTTACGGGTTAAAAATTATTTTAACCAGGGCTTTTAACCACGAAGGTCCGGGTCGGGGCGAGCAGTTTGTCACTTCCACCTTTGCCAAGCAAATAGCCCTTATTGAAAAAGGAAAACAGGAGCCAATAGTTTTGGTTGGCAATCTGAAGGCAGAGCGAGACTACACAGATGTCAGGGATGTGGTTAAAGCTTATTGGTTATCTACCGAAAAATGTGAATTTGGAAAGCCCTATAATATTTGTTCTGGTAAAGTATGGAAGATAGAAAAAGTGCTGGAGTTTTTATTGAGTATTAGTGCCAAAAAAGGCATCAAGGTTCAGCAGGATCCTGGAAGAATGCGGCCATCTGATGTTTTGATTTTACGGGGAGATTATTCGGAATTTCATAAAGCGACCGGCTGGAAACCCGAAATTTCATTTGAAAAAACCTTGGAAGATACGCTTAATTATTGGAGGGAACGGGTATGAAAAAAATAGGAATCATAGAAATTTACTTAAAAAGAAATGGCGGCGTTGTGTATACACGACATGTTAAAAAAGTTTTGTCTAAAGAGTTTGATTTAGATCAGATTAATCTAGAAGCTAAATTTTTTAAAAAGCAAAGATACTTTAAATATTTAGAGTCTTTTTATTATATTTTAAAATTAAAAGGCGAGAAAAATCTTTGGATTCGCGATTTTTATTCTACCCTCTTATTGTCAAAAAAAAGAACTAAAGGGAAGAATTTGGCAATGATTTTTCACATTGATTTTTCTAAATTCCCTTTGTTTTCAAGAATACCCCTTCTTTTGCTGGAGAAATTTGTTTTTTACAACCAACTTAAAAAAATAGATGTTATTGTTACTATATCTGAGTATTGGAAAGATTATTTTTTAAAAAAAGGATATAAAAATGTTCATAAGATTTACTGCGGTTTTGATTTAAATAATTTTAATATTACAGAAGAAGAAATTTCAGATTTTAGAAAAAAATATAAATTAGATGGAAAGCCGATAATATATTTGGGAAATTGCCAAAAACTTAAGGGAGTTGTTGATGCATACCTGGCGCTTAAAGATTTAGATGCCTATCTGGTTACTTCGGGAAGGAGGCAGGTTGATGTCCCAACATTAAATCTTGATTTAGATTATAGAAGTTATGTAACATTATTAAAAGCTTCTTCTGTCGTGATTACCATGTCCCAATTTAAAGAGGGGTGGTGTATGACGGCTCACGAGGCGATGCTGTGCCAAACTCCCGTGATTGGTTCGGGACTTGGGGGAATGAGGGAATTATTGGAGGGGGGCCGACAAATTGTTTGCCAAGATTTTAAAGACCTAGGGAAAGAAGTGACATATTTAATAAACCACCCTGACCAGAGGGAAAAAATAGGTTTCGATGGCTACAATTTTGCTAAAGAATTTACCATGGAAAGGTTTAGGAGAGATTGGATAAATTTAATGCGCAAGGTAATTTAAAAGAAACAATATTATGTGTGGCATAGCAGGTATTTGGGATTTTAAAGATAAAATTTCACCGCAATTACTAGAGAGCATGACAAACGCCCTACATCATAGGGGCCCTGATGATTCCGGTATTTTTATTGATCAGAAAAATAATCTCGGACTTGGCCACAGAAGGTTATCTATCTTAGATTTATCCCCCGCCGGACACCAGCCGATGCAAAGTGACAATCAAACTATTTGGATTACTTTCAATGGAGAAATATACAATTTTAAAGAAGTCCGCCGGGAATTAGAAGATAGGGGGCATGCATTTAAAAGCAACTCTGATACAGAGGTTATGCTCAAGGCGTATGAAGAGTGGGGGATGGAGTCTATTAAAAAATACCGCGGGATGTTTGCATTCGCCATTTTTGATAAAAGAAAAGAAAAGCTATATTTGGTGAGGGATCGGGCTGGAGTAAAACCCCTCTATTATTATTTTGCAAATAATACATTACTTTTTAGTTCAGAGTTAAAGAGTTTTCATCAATGTCCTAAATTCAAAAAGGAGATTAACTTTGATGCCCTGGCTTTATTTTTGCAGTTTGGCTATATTTTAGCGCCCCATACGATTTTTAAAAATGCTTATAAATTAAAACCCGGACACTATCTTGAAATTAATAAGAACGGACAATTAAAAGAAACGAAATATTGGGATATCATTGATTATTATTTGGCCGAACCGATTGACAAGCCGGAAGATGAAATTGAAAAAGAATTGGAGCAAATTTTAACCGAGTCCTTTCAATACAGGATGGTGTCGGATGTTCCGGTAGGAGTTTTTTTGTCGGGCGGAATAGACTCAAGTTTAGTTACAGCTATTTTGCAATCTCATTCAAATATCCCTATTAAAACATTTACAATCGGATTCCATGAAAAAGGACATGATGAAGCGCCTTATGCAAAAAAAATTGCTGAGTATCTTAAAACCGACCATCACGAGCTTTACTGTACGCCGCAAGATGCGCTGGAAATTATTCCTAAATTAGCGGACATGTATGATGAGCCGTTTGGCGACAGTTCGTCAATTCCCACCTATTTAGTTTCAAAATTTGCCCGTCAGCACGTAAAAGTGGCGTTGTCTGCCGATGCCGGAGATGAACTTTTTGCCGGATATGCCGGTTACAGATTAATGAACAGTTACCATTTTGCGATGAAAAAAATACCTTCTTTTTTGGTGGCCCCTATTTCTTTTGGACTGTCTCTATTGTCCGCAGATGTTATTGAAAAAATCTATCACCGACTTCCATTTTTACCAAGATATGCAAATATTAGGGGTAAAATCCATAAATTTAAAAATGTGTTAGCTCACGGAAAAAGAGATTTGGGTGGTTTGGTTTTGCACGGGTATAGTTATTGGACACAAAGCCAGGTTAAAGAAATAATAAAAAAACCATACCGTGTTTTGCAAACTAATTTTTCTGAATTTGAAAGGATCAAGGATCTGCCGATTATATCTCAAATGCAGGCCATAGATTATAAAACATACCTTGTTGATAATATTTTTGTAAAAGTGGACAGGGCGACCATGTCGGTGGGATTGGAGGCAAGAGAACCTCTGGTTGACCATAAGATTGCTGAATATATAGCAAGGGTTCCACTTCATTTAAAAGATAAAGAGGGGGAGAGTAAGTACATTTTACGAAAAATATTATATAAATACGTGCCAAGGGAATTATGGCAAAGACCTAAACAGGGATTTTCAATTCCTATAGATGCTTGGTTTAAAAAAGATTTAAATGGTCTTTTGCGGGAGTATCTTTCCGAAAAAAATATAAAAAGCCAGGGTATTTTTAACGAAAAACGTATCAGTGAAAGTTTGGACAGATACTTATCCGGTAAATCAGATTCTGCCCATAAGTTTTGGTTTTTACTGATGTTCCAAATGTGGTATAAAAAATGGATGAAATAATAGATCTATTATTTAATAATCATTTGACCATGAAAATATTCTTTGAAAAAAATAAATGGGAAGCTTTGGGAATTTTCTTATTTATATTGGTTATTCTTTCTTTTTTTGATAAGGGGCTGGCCATGGGGTTTGGCTTACTTTTTATATTATCGATCATTTCTTTTTTTATCTTAAACAAGCTGGGTTTTAAAGACCTGCCTGCGCCTGCCGGCCTGCCTGATCAAAGCTCGCAGTCAGGCGCGAACGCAGGTGGGCAGGCAGGTAAAAAAATACACCTATTATTTTTGATTGTTTTAGCAATACATCTTGCTACAACATTGTTTATGCACTACGCAAATTTTCAGCCGTTTGCCGGAGGCCAAGGAGACGAGCTGGGCTATCAAAGATGGGCGGTTGAAGCTTCCGAGTCTTTTAACCAGGGGATTTTTTCAATAAAAGATATTGTTACAAAATATCCTGATTTTTATACGGGGCATTATTATCCAGTTATTATTGGGGCATTGTATGCCTTAACGATGCCGGAAGAAATCATAGGATTGATGCTCAATGTTTGGTTAGTGGCGCTCACCGTTATTTTTGTGTATCTTATCATTTTGGAAATCGGTGGCTCAAAGAACAACGCTTTTATTATCGGATTGGTAGTTGCCCTCTATCCAAGTTATGTTTTTAATTCAGGTCTTTTACTCAAGGATACTCTCCAGATAACTTTTGTCATATTAGGATTATTGTTTTTAATAAAAACAATTAAAAAGTTTACACGGTATAATTTTTTAGTTTTATATTTGGCCATATTTTGCGCAACTCACTTTCGTTTTTATATTGGATATGCTTTGATTTTGACTTTTTTGTCGTCTTGGTTTTTATTTTCAAACATGGGTTTTAAGCAAAGGATACGATATGGAATTATATTCATTGTTCTTTTAGGATTTATCCCCCAACTCGCCTTTAATCAAGGATATTATGGAATCAATTCATTTTGGAATTTTCTAAATTTTGAGCAGTTTAAGTATTACAGACAAATGGCATGGAATCCAATATATAATACCCCTATCGCAACTACCCCTGCCCCAACTACCCCTGGCGCAACTGTCCCTACCGCAACTGTTCCTACCGCAACTGTTCCTACCGCAACTGTCCCTGGCGCAACTGTTCCTGGCGCAACTGTCCCTACCGCAACTGTCCCTACCGCAACTGTTTCTATCCCAACCACCGGTTTCGATTCTTCTTTTTCGGTTGAAGCGGGATTCTTAGGATATGCTGAATCATTTGTGTATGTATTATTAGGCCCTTTTCCTTTGCAGATTAAATATGCGCGCCAATCACTTGCCCTCATTGAAACTATTCCATGGTATTTGTTATTGTTTTTTATTGTTGACGGAATAATTATTGTATTCAAAAAACGCGTCAAAGGAGCAATGCCGCTATTGATTTTTAGTATTATCGTTATGATTGTAATTGCCATCTTTGATAAAAATTTCGGACTCATTGTCAGAATCAGAATTCCCGTTTTTATTTCGCTTTTGTGCATAGCTTCATTGAGTTTAAGGGGTACAAAATACATCAGTTTTTTTGAGCAAAAAATTTTGGAGATTGTCTCTATAAAAAATAATGGAAAAACATAATATAAAAATTTGTCGGGTGGCTAATAACGATAAGTTTGTGAAATTTAATTTACTTTCGCAATTAAAATTTTTGATAAAAGAGGGATATGATGTTCATGTTGTTTGTTCTACGGGAAAATGGGTGGCTGACATTGAAAAAGAGGGGATAAAAGTAAAAACCATAAAAATAAAAAGAAAAATTAGTCCCCTGTATGATTTGGTCACCCTGTATAGATTATGTAATTATTTTAGGAAAGAAAAATTTGATATTGTCCATACCCATAATCCCAAACCCGGACTTTTGGGTCAGCTGGCCGCAAAAATGGCCAAAGTTCCAATAATAATAAATACTATTCATGGATTTTATTTTCAGGAAAATTCGGCTCCGCTTAAAAGAAGATTCTTTATTATCATGGAAAAAATTGCGGCCAAATGCTCAGATTTAATTTTTTTTATTAATAAAGAAGACGCTAAAACGGCTCTGATGGAAAAAATATGCACCCGTGCATTAATCAAATATCTTGGCGGCGCGGTTGATATTGATAAATTTTGCCCCGATCTTTTCTCGCAATCGTTTATTGCCGAAAAGAAGCAGGAAATAGGAATAAAACCCAGCCAAAAGGTTGTTGGCATTATTGCCCGGCTCGTAAAAGAAAAAGGATATGTTGAACTATTTGAAGCGATGGGGGGCATCATAAAGAAATTCCCCGGAACAGTTCTTTTAGTGGTGGGCTGTGAAGAAAAAGAAAAAAAAGACTCTTTTGATTTAGATTTTTTTAAAAAGAAATATGCATTGAGTAATAACGTAATATTTTTAGAAGAAAGAGAGAATATCAGCGAAATTTATAGCTTAATGGATGTATTTGTTTTACCCTCGCATAGAGAGGGGTTGGGGTTAGTCATTTTAGAAGCATCTTCGATGGCAAAACCGGTTGTTGCCACCAATATAAGAGGATGCAGGGAAGCAGTTGACAATGGAAAGACGGGCATCTTGGTGCCGGCAAAAAATACCGAAAAGTTAGCAAAGGCAATAATATATTTTTTGGAAAATCCCACAAATGCCAAAAAAATGGGAGCAAATGGCAGAACAAAGATAATGAAAGAGTTTAATAGAGAACTCGTTTTTAGTAGAATGAAGGAAGGGTATCAAGGATTATTAAAAAAGACGCAAATCTATCGGCCATGAAAAAGATACATTTTTTAAAAATAATTTTACTGTTGGGAGATATGTTTTTTATGTATCTGTCCTTTTTCATGGCGCTGTTTATCAGGGATAAAAATTCGATAGGCCAGTTTGGCGATTTTTTTTACTATTTACTTGTTCTCTATGCCACATGGGTTTTTATTATTTTTGTTTTGGCTTTGTATGACCTGCGCTTTTTTAAAAAATTTAAAGATTTTCTTTTAAATCTCATCGTTTTTTCTGTGTTAGCATTTTTTACCGGAGTTACGTATTTTTATTTTTATCCGACATTTTGGATTACTCCAAAAACAATACTTTTTTTACATGTTTTGATATTCAGCGTTCTTTTTTTGTTCTGGAGGTACGTTTTTAACCTTTTTTTAGAAGCGACTTTATTGAAAGAAAAAGTGGTCATTGTGGGGTTTCATAAAAAATTGCAAGAAATCTTGCCTCAAATCAAAAATATCTATGAGGTGGCGGCTGTTTTTTGCCCGCCATCATGCGTCCTGGATTTTAAAAAATGTTCGGTTTTTTCCACAGATATGCATGTTGTTTCCCAAATAGCTGATTTTAAAAATATCGTAATAGAAAAAAAAGTCACTTCAATTATTTTTGCGCTGGATTTTTATTCTCATGAAGATCTGGTCAAAGAAATTTTTATCGCTCTGCCGTTGACCTTAAATTATATAGCAGTGGACGACCTGTACGAATCCATAACTAAAAAAATTTCTTTGGATCATTTGGACGAGATTTGGTTTTTGGAAAAGGTTTCCAGACCCAGAGATGTTTTTGAAGAAAGCATAAAAAGGATATTTGATATTGTTTTGTCTGTCATTGGGTTAATAGTATTTGTCGTTTTTCTGCCCTTTGTCGCTGTTGCCATAAAAATAGATGATAACGGCCCCATTTTTTATTCTCAAAAACGGTTTGGTAAAAATGGCAAATCGCTTATGATACGCAAATTTAGGACGATGAAAGTCCAAATGCGTCAGGGTAAAGAAACGGTGCGAGAGGCGAATAAAGACAGCGTTACTGCTGTTGGAAGAATTCTCCGCAGGATTCATTTGGATGAGTTGCCCCAGTCATGGGGTATTTTTAATGGGGATTTAAGTTTTGTGGGACCAAGGCCGGAACCCGCGATTTTATCAGAAATATTTGAGAAAGAAATTCCCTTTTATAAGCAGAGGTTTTTAGTGAAACCAGGAATTTTTGGTTGGGCGCAAATAAATTTTCCAGCATCATTATCAGTTGATAAAGAAAGAGAAAAAATTGAGTATGATTTATATTATATTAAAAATCGTTCATTTTTGCTGGATATAGAAATCATTCTAAAGGCCATAAAACTTTTTTTCTGGTAATAATATTTTTTTGGTGTTAAGATACAAAGATTACAATACCTTGAATTACGAAATGGTTTCTTTGGATTTTTCTCAATTTTTGAGATAGAAATTTGATAGAATTTTTAGGCGCAGCCAACGGCTACGCATAAAAATTATAATTTGCTAAGCGAGATAGAAAAAGAAGAATAGCAATTATTCTTTTTCGAAAGAGCGACAAATTATACCAGGTATAACGAATTTATAGCCAAAAATTGGGAAAAAGACAAGAAATATTGTTTTTATTGTCCATTTCGTAATTCAAGGTACAATAATAGCATGAATTGTCTAAAAAAATCGCCACACATCGTATTTTTTGCCATAGTATTTTCCGTGATGTTTTTTGCAGGGAGCGTCAGCGCTGCTAATGTCAGCAATTACGTTAATTTTAACGTGGATTCAAGTTATGATGCCAGCGCAAGGTCAAAAGTTTCGGCAACCTTAATAAAAACCACCTCCAGTTTTTATGTTTACGTTGAAACAAATTGGCGGGATTTACAATCTCCAATAAAACAAAGTGAAATTTTGGGTAATTTGGACGCTTTATCTTCTGAATTTGAGAGCAAAATTTACCCAACTTTGACGTCAATATACGGCTCTGAATCAATGCCCGGCATTGACGGCGACAACAAAATTACCATTTTATTTGAGTCGCTCAATAGCAATATTAGCGGTTATATGAGGTCGCAAGACGGGTATAGCAAGCTCCAGGCGCCCGATTCAAACGAACGGGAAATGCTTTACCTGCCGGTTTCCCAGACAATCAGCGCGGACCTTAAAGTATTTTTAGCGCATGAATTTGTCCACCTTATCATCTTTAACCAAAAAGACATCATGCGGGGGGTACAGGAGGAAGTTTGGTTAAATGAAGCAATGGCTGATTATGCCTCAACCATCTTGGGCTATGACGATGCTTACGAAGGCAGCAACCTGCAAAGAAGGGTCAGTGATTTTTTATACCGGCCCGATGATTCTTTGACCGAATGGCAAAACACAAAATATGACTACGCAGTTGACAGTTTGTTTATACGTTATCTGGTTGACCATTACGGATTGTCTATTTTAACCGACGCTTTGCATTCCAAATCAATTGGGATTGCAAGCTTAAATGAAGCCCTGTTAAAAAACGGAGCCAAAAAGGATTTTGCCCAAATTTTTACCGATTGGACCATATCCATTATTATTAATAACTGTCTTTTTGACCAAGCATATTGCTATACAAATAAAAGCTTGGATCATTTAAAAATAAATCCCACCCTGATTTTTTTGCCGCTCACCGGGAGCAGTTCTTTGTCAATGACCAACACCACGAAAAATTGGTCGGGGAACTGGCAAAAAATTATCGGAGGCAATGGAAACCTCACCCTTGAGTTTTCAAGTTTATCCGGTCTTCGTTTTCAGGTGCCGTATATCATCTACGATAGCAATGGAAATTACGCTGTGAAATTTTTGGCGCTTGATAACCAATCAAAAGGGAAAATTACTATTAAAGATTTTGGTACTCAACATAATGCGTTAATTATGATTCCTTCTTTGCAGGCAAAAATTTCCGGATTTGAAGGCCCCGAGCCGGCATACCCCTACACATTCAACATTTCAATTGCCGGAGATGTTTTGGAAGAAAACTCCGTGTTAATACAGTCGCTACTGGATCAAATTAATTCTTTAAAACAACAAATTGCCGCGCTTCAATCAAACACACCTATGTGCGCAGGGCTTGACATCAATTTATATATTGGCATGGTAAACAACACCAGGGTGCGTTGCTTGCAGCAATTTTTAATAACGCAGGGCGCGGGCATTTACCCCGAAGCTCTGGTAACGGGCAACTTCGGCGCGCTGACGCATTCGGCCGTGGCGCGGTTTCAAAATAAATATAAATATGAAATTTTAACTCCTCTGGGGCTTTTGCAAGGCACCGGGTTTGTAGGCGCGCTGACCCGCCAAAAAATCAATCAATTGCTATGAAACATAAAAAACCAAAAAAAATCGTTATCACCTCGGGATACTTTAACCCCATTCATGTCGGCCACGTAAACTTATTGAGAGAGGCAAGGAAACTTGGGGATTATCTGGTAGTCATTGTAAATAATGACGCGCAGGTAAAAATCAAAGGAAGCGTGCCGTTTATGGCAGAGCAGGAAAGAATTCAAATCGTGAAAGATTTAAAACACGTTGACGAGGTCTTTTTGTCAATAGATTCTTTTGCTGATGGAAAAGAAGTGCCGATCCCTGATTCACTGGAAGCGCTGGCGCAAAGATATTCTGGAACAGAATTATTTTTTGCCAAAGGGGGAGACAGGAATTTTGATAATATTCCGGAAAGTGAAAAAAAAGTTTGCAGAGAATTTAATATAACCGTAGTCAGTAATGTGGGCGGCGGCAAGGTGCAAAGCTCGTCGTGGCTATTAAAGAGCGTGTCGGCTAAATTCCAGATACAATGAACGACATTTTTGAAATATTAAAAAAAGAATTACCCAATGTCCAAAAAAATGTGTTGCTTAAAGATTATACTACGTTTAACATCGGGGGCCCGGCCGCGTATTTTTTAGAGGCAAGTAAAAAAGAAGATTTAGTCCGCGCGTTGCGACTGGCTAAAAAGTTAAACGTACGGACATTTGTGCTGGGCGGAGGAAGCAATCTTTTGGTATCGGATAATGGGTTTTTGGGGCTTGTGGTAAAAGCGACCAATAAAAAAATTACCCTTGCGTCAAAAATAATCATTGAAGCTGGCACCGGAGCAGAACTGGGGGATGTGGTAACTTTTGCTATAGAAAAATCTTTGCAGGGGCTTGAGTGGGCCGGCGGCCTGCCAGGCACCTTCGGGGGCGCCATACGGGGAAACGCGGGCGCCTTTGGCGGAGAAATGAAGGACTCTATTTTTCAAGTAGAGGCGCTTGATAAAAATTTAGCACTGAGAAAATTTTCAAATAAAAAATCTCAGTTTTCTTATCGATCGTCCATTTTTAAAAGAAAGCAGTGGGTCATTATTTGTGCGAAGGTAAAACTTAAAAAGGGAAACAGGAAAGAACTTCAAGATATCGCCAATTCCCGCATTAATTATCGCAAGGAAAAACACCCTTTGGAGTATCCAAGCGCTGGCAGTGTGTTTAAAAATGTTGATGTAAAAAAGATCCCCCTCAAATTTCAAAAGGTTTTTGCCGATAAAATAAAAAAAGACCCTTTTTCTATCGTGCCGGCGGCCTGGTTTATCATTGGCGCCGGCCTGACGGGCGCAAAAATCGGCCAGGCGCAAATTAGCCAAAAGCATTCAAATTACATTGTGAATTTAGGGGAAGCCACAGCAAAAGATGTGTTGCAACTGATGGCGCTGGCAAAGAAAAAAGTAAAAAAAATGTATGGCATCGCGTTAGAGCAAGAAGTGCAATATTTAGAATAAAGATACGAATGATGCGAATATAATGCAAATCTACAAATACGCGAATCGTCATTTGCATATTAGTAAATTCGCATTACATTCGTAATTTGCATCACATTATATGAATATCATCATCAAAACAAAAAATTTAGAATTAACCGATTCGTTAAGAACGTATGTTGCCAAAAGAATAGACGGTCTGAAAAAATTTATAAACATACTAAAGGATGACAGCGCCCCGCAGGGCAAAGGCAAAACCTTATCGGAAGTGTTTGTTGAAATTGAACGAGAAACTTTACACCACAAAAAAGGATATATCTTCAAAGCAGAGGCAACGGTTCATTTGCCCGGTAAAAGTTTGATCGCACAGGCGCGCGGCGAGGACTTGGGAAAAATAGTCACGCAAGTCTGGGATGAATTAAAGCGGGAAATCAGAAAATACAAATTAAAAAAAATAGAACTGCCCCGCCGCCAGGCCAAAAAATCCCGCAAGGAAATATTTTAAGGATTTATAAAATTATAAAGGCTGAACCGCAATTTAAGATTTTAAAAAATAGAAAAAAAGACAAGGTCTGACCTCGTCCAACATCCAAACTTGTCAAAACTGTGTCAAAACTGAAAGCTTGTCCAAAATTCACAGGCCC
>Ga0209542_10002430_pt1 | contig 41664 bp, 40 predicted proteins | sample RifCSPhighO2_01_FD_184028 | JGI IMG/M metagenome (GOLD analysis project Ga0209542, IMG submission 184028) | Soil microbial communities from Rifle, Colorado - Rifle CSP2_plank highO2_0.1 (SPAdes) (version 2) | ecosystem: Environmental > Terrestrial > Deep subsurface > Rock core/Sediment ... | reverse complement strand
ATCGTATATATTTTCAAAATTGAACGCCGCACATCAAGCACCTATTAATCAAATGCCCTCGTCGTTCAACGGATAGGATGCAAGCTTGCGGAGCTTGAGATAGAGGTCCGACTCCTCTCGAGGGCACAGTATAATGTGTAGATGTTAGACAATCCCCTTTCGAATTATTTTCGCCTTACTGATAAACAGCTAAAAATTTTGGGCAAATTCGGGCTTAATACCGTTCGGGATTTGCTTTGGCACTTTCCGTCGAGATATGAGGGGTTTGCCGGGAGAAAAACTATTGCCGGATTAATTCTGGGCGAGCGCGCCTCAATTCACGCGCGCGTGATTAAAACAGAAGCCAAAAAAACATTCCGAAAGAGAATTAAAATCGCGAGCGCTAACGTATCGGATGGAACCGGGTCACTTGAAATAACCTGGTTTAACCAGCCTTACATGGCTTCCATATTAAAGGTAGGTGAGGATTATACATTCACGGGTGTAATCAAACAAAATAAACGTAGCGGGTTTTCCATGCAAAATCCGATTTTCGAGAAAGGAAGTATCGAGATAAGCGATTCGGGAGCTTTGATTCCAATCTATCCTGAAACCCGCGGGCTTTCCTCGCGCTGGCTCCGCTTCGCGGTTAAAAGAATAATCTCAAAAATTACAGACCAGGATTTAAAAGAGCCGGTTCCAAAAGAAATTTTAAAAAAATACAATCTTCCCTCTTTAAAATCTTCCTTACATGAAATCCATTTTCCGCGCGATCTTAAATGGGCCGAGGCGGCGCGAAAGCGTTTTGCTTTTGAAGAAATCTTTATTATCCAGCTTCTGCGCCAATCTTGGAGAAAAGAGAGAGAAAAGCATCAATCATTTTTAATAAAAATTTCTAAAAGGGAAATGGATGAATTTTTTAAGACCCTGCCTTTTGGACTGACGGGCGCGCAAATTAATGCAGTCGATTATATTTTTAAAGACATTTCCGGGGAAAAACCAATGTCGCGCCTTCTCGAAGGGGAGGTCGGCTCGGGAAAAACTATCGTAGCGCTCATCGCGAGTCTCGCTTGTGTTCAAAATGGCTTTCAGGTGGCCTATATGGCGCCGACCGAAGTTTTGGCGCGCCAGCACTTCGAAGAATTTATTAAACGTTTAGGCACGCGCAATATCAAAATCGGGCTTGCTACTTCCTCGGAATTTTTAAAATACCCGTCAAAGGCTTTTGTCGAAAAACCCACACACATTGCCCGCGCTCCCCTCTTGAAATGGCTGGCTTCGGGCGAAATACAAATTTTAATCGGAACTCATTCGCTCATCGCCGAAAAAATAAAATTCAAAAATCTAGCCCTCGTTATCATCGACGAACAGCATCGCTTCGGCATAAACCAACGATTTAAATTAACTCAGAAAAATTCTGAGAGAGTTCCACACCTTTTGTCTATGACCGCAACTCCCATCCCACGAACGCTCGCGCTTACTATTTATGGAGACCTCGATTTAACGCTCCTCGATGAAATGCCCAAGGGGCGGAAACAAGTGATTACTGAAATAGTCCCCAAGGAAAACCGCGCCGTGGCCTATGAACATATCCGCCGCGAGATATCCTCCGGACGGCAAGCTTACGTCCTATGCCCACGTATTGAGGATAAAGATGATTTAATGCGCGCGGTCAAAAAAGAATATAAAACACTCTCCCTAGAAGTTTTTCCGGAGTTTAAGGTGGCGATGCTCCACGGCAAGATGCTTCCGAAAGAAAAAGAGAAGACGATGAAACAATTCCGGGAGGGAGAAATTGATCTACTCGTCGCAACTTCCGTAATCGAGGTTGGCGTGGACGTCCCGAACGCAACGGTAATAATAATCGAGGGCGCGGAGCGCTTCGGCTTAGCGCAACTCCATCAGCTCCGAGGCCGCGTGATGCGATCAAGCTATCAGCCATATTGTTTTTTATTTACGGAGTCTGACAGCCAAAAAACAAAATCGCGCCTCAAAGCGCTGACGGAAGCGAAATCGGGATTTGAGCTTGCCCAATATGATCTGGAGCTACGTGGCACCGGAGAATTAACCGGGACCCAGCAATGGGGAATTTCCGATGTTGCCATGGAAGCGTTAAAAAATATTAAAATGGTTGAGGCCGCCCGCGAAGAAGCCAAAAAAATAATAGAATCTGATTCCCTCGAAAAATATCCCGAATTACATCAGCGCGTCAGGATGCAGTCGGGAACACTGCATTTTGAGTAAATTGGAATAAAATCTAAAAGTTGCATTTATTGTGCTATAGCGTAATAATGGGATAATGATTACAGCAAATAAAAAATTTAGAAAATTGCGGCCCACTTCCCAAAAAGTTCTCTTGTTACTATTAGGCGGCATCGCCCTTGGACTGACGCATGACCCACGCCAATATTTTAAAATTGTTAAAGGTATTAAAAAGGAGTGGGAGTGGATCAATAAACGAAATTTGCATCGAGTAATCCGAAATCTTTATCATTCACGCCTTATTGATACCAAAGATAATTCTGATGGCACTACCACAATGGTTTTGACCGAATTTGGAAAAAGGCACGCCCTCACCTACCAGATCGATGCTATCACCATATCGCCGATGAATAAATGGGATCGCAAATGGCGAATCGTCATGTTTGATGTCCCTGAAAAACACAAAAGGGCGCGCGATGCGCTTTCGCGCTCGCTCAAACGGATGGGTTTTGCACAACTTCAAAAAAGCGTTTTTGTGCATCCCTTTGAATGCTCAAAAGAAACTATGTTCGTCGCGGAATTTTTTAACGTTCGCCAATATATCTGCCACGTTCTCGCGGACCATATTGATAACGAACCAACACTCAAAAAAAAATTTAATCTTACATAATTCGCGAATCTCTAGATCCACGAATTCAATTATCCAGTTATCGTGCTATAGCTAAATAATTGGATTTTTGTCTTTTTAATCCGGCCAAGCGCATTTTGAATAGATCTTGACAAAACCATCAGCTATTGTTACCTTTCCTCCAAAGGGAGGTAAAAATATGAACATTTTGTTGATTGAAAGCGATGAGAAATTGCTTGATATTTATGCGGGGATGTTGGGATCTATGGCTGAAATCTCAACTCTAGGTCTAACCGAATTCCAAATCCGAACCGATTCTGGAAAACTCGAGAAAACCTTGCAGGAGTTTAAGCCAGATTTGGTCATCATGAGCATCAAGAATCTCGCGAAAGCCTTTGTGACCATAATTGAACACAGGCGATGCTATTTCCAGCGCTTCCCAATATGGGTGTTAAGTGGCTTTAAAACGAGTGAGCTGCACGAGCAGTTTAGAAGTGCCGACTTAATCCTCAACAAGGGTGAACATTGCAGCGCAGAGGTCATCCAGGCCCTGGTAAAGATTCAGCTATCCTACGCTAGGGCAAGAAAGTGAGAACGACACCAATTTGTACTCGAGGAAAATTAACCATGGAAGTGTAGATGTAATACTTACGCTTCCACGGTCACTGGGAGAGGGCTTGTAGTTCCTCTCCCTTTTTTATTTTTTCAGGCTCCGTGGCTTTTCTATATTTCGGGGTCACCCAAAAACCCATATACTTGCCGAGCATTAAGCGGGTTTGGGCATCGAGAGCCGGGAGCGAGCCAAAAATGATTAAGATTGCGGGCATCAGGAGCCACTGCAAAATCATATAAATTGATTTTCTCTTTGGAGTTTTCTCCGGAGGCGGAGGGAGAAGCGAAGTTGAAATTAAAATTGAAGTGACGATTCCGACCATAGCGAAAGTCATGATAATCCTCGTCGCGCGTGGAAGATTGAAAGCTAGTATCGACGAGTTAAAAATTTCTCCGCCGAGCGCGAGCGGAAGCCAGCCCAAAAAAAACATCAAGATCGCGTTCGTCGCCCAAGACCAAAGCCCTTCGATCATTATCATCGTGAAATAAAGTTTTTTTCTAAGAGAAATCTCCGGAATTTTAATAAAGCCGAAGACGGCGTATGGAAAGTTTTCAGCGCCCCAAGCCCAACGCCTCTGTTGCTTATAAACATTCTTGACAGTCTCCCATAAATTTTTCCCTACATTCGCATCCATATAGACAGGGAACGAAAGAGGCTCTGATTTATAATCGCCGCCATATCTCAAGAGTCCCTGCCAAAATATTCTTGAGTCTTCCGAAACCATATTTTTCTGCCAAAAATCTACGTCAATCAGAGCTTTAAAACTCATTGAATGCGAAGAAAAGGTTGCCAAGCGTTCCGGGCGCTCCTGCTGCATCATCTGCCAAAAGCTCCCGGAGTTGGCAACTACACGCGAAAACGCCGGGGCTTCCCAAATATTATTGTGATAAAGCGGGACCGGCTGATAAGAAGTATGGACCGGATCTTCCACCGTCAGAAAATGATAAGTTATCACCAAGAAATATTGTTTCGGTACTTGCGTATCTATATCAAGAGAGGAAACCAAAATATTTTCGTATGGAACTTTTAAGCCGTCAATATATTCCTTGGTTTTGCGCCCGGCCCAGGCTGTATTCGACCCCTTTCCAGGAATCTCCCCCGAAAGATTTGATGGGTGCTCGGTTTCCAGAATATGCGGGAAAATATTTTTGTATTTATCGCGGAGTTTTTGTGAAACTTCTTTCGCTTTCTGGCCCACTCTTTCCTCGCGTGCAAGAACTATTATCATCCGATCTTTAGGCCAGTCAGCGGTCGCAACGCTAGACAAAAGGCCGTCCGATACTTCGAAGGATTCCTTATAAAAAGGCAGGATTACAATCTGCCAGACGTGATCCCATTTCAGCTTATCTACACGCTCTCTCCAATCAATTTTTAAATTATGCATCACTCTTTTCCAGTTTCCGCGAAGGTGAACGGAAAGATAGACGGTCTTGATAAGCCAGTATAAATCAAAAAGTATTATAAAAATCGCGGCCGCAATCGGAGCGAGCCAAGAAGCCAAAATCATTCCCAAAAGCGTGGTCCAGGCTACAGCGCCCGGGATAATTTCCAAAATCCGAAAAATTATCCGATCTTTCCCGGTAAGTTCCTTAGCGTTCGCGGTGTGGAGATAGGGATACATATTAAACCTTATAATACTCCCTAATTCTACGAGCAACCTTCCTCGCAGAAAGTTTCGTATTATCAATAATTAGATGTCTGGCCACGGGAATTGTCGCATCTAAATCATGTTTTGCCCGAATAGATTTAAAACTTTTTACATGTTGCACTTTACCAAATTTCTTTCGCGAAGGATGTTGTATGCGCTTGTATAATTCTTTTTCAGCAGCACTAAGTTTTACAAAAAGCACTTTACCATTTTGCTTTTTAACAATTCTGACGACTTTTTTTACAAATTCGTAATCAGTATCTTTAGCTCCGGTTTCCACGCCATATACAAAAGTAAAAATCAGGCCTTTTATTTTACTCTCTGCCACAGATTCAAATAAATGAATGCGAATTTTATTAACTAAATTTATATATTCTTTTGTTCCAAATGGAAAAAGTGACACTCCAAGATCAACTGTAAGGTGGTTATGGAAAAGTTTAAATTTTGTAATCTTGCCTAGTTCTTTGGCAACTGTCAGCTTTCCAACTCCAGGTGGCCCATAAATAAATATGAGTTTCATATGTTGGTCGGCCCGGTAGGACTCGAACCTACAACCCCAGAGGTATAAGCTCTGTGCTCCGCCATTGAGCTACGGGCCGAAAACTATGCACTAGTAATCAATACTATTAATTTACTGATTATTTCTTTAAAGTTCTCGGTAGCAAGCTTAGAAATAAATTTTGGGTTTCTTATTTTCCAATCAAGACTTCGAACGTGATCGGCTAAAGCAACTCCGTTAATTTTTTTCTCTCTTACTTCTACTTCAAAATTATATCCTTTAGCTATTGATGTTATTGGACATACGAGCGCAAGTCCTGACCGTTCATTATAAATTTTTGAAGAAATTACGACTGCCGGCCTTTTGCCACGCTGTTCGCGTCCGAGCGTAGGCGAAAAATCCAACCAAACAATATCTCCTCTCTCTGGTATGTAATCCCTGTCTACCATATCTCCCGACCCATAGGTTTTCCCCAGTCCGTCTCTTCGTGCCTATTTTCAGGAGTAATACCAGCTACCAATTCTTCAAGAGTATATTTCTGTTTTTTTGCAGGCTTAATAACAATTCCGTAATCTTCAGATTTTATCTCAACAGTCGTGCCTTCGCCAAGCTTAAATTTCTCCGCTACCTCTCGAGGCAGTCTTACCGCTAAACTATTTCCCCATTTCTGTACTTTAGTTGCCATAATGTATATCCGCAGTATACACAACTGACAAAGAGAGTCAAATTTTATTGTTAGACTGCCTCGGCTTGCTTTCCAATAACCTGCGCGAGGCCGAACGTGGCCAAAATCGAATCGAATTCTTCCCGTTCTATGGTTTCATTTTTAATTAAATGCGAGGCCAGGGAATCGAGCACCTTGCGGTATTTCTTCAAAACATCGTTGGCCCGCTTGAAAGCGTTGCGCATAATATGCGCTACTTCGGAATCCACTAATTGAGCCGTTGCTTCAGAATAATTTTTCTCCACGCCAAGTTCCTTGCCCAAAAATACGAGTTCATCTCTTTCTCCCAAAGTTATGGGTCCGATTTTCTCGGACATGCCATAGCGGGTAACTAAATCCCTGGCAATCAGCGTGGCTTTTTTTATATCATCCGAGGATCCGGTCGTGAGTTCTCCAAAAACCAGTTTTTCCGAAGCATATCCTCCTAAAGCCGCCGCGAGCTCATCCAAGAAATTTTTTCTTGAATATAGATGCCTGTCTTCGGAAGGAAGCTTGAGTGTGTACCCGGCCGCGCGCCCCCGAGAAACGATGGTAGTTTTATGCACCGGATCGGCATTCGGCAGAATCGCGGCCACCAATGCATGCCCCGCTTCATGGTAAGCCGAGATTTTTTTCTCCGCCGTCGACAATATATGGCTTTTCCTTTCGGGGCCTAGAAGAACTTTTTCAATCGAACGAAAGAGGTCTAATTGCTCGATTGTCTTCCTATTATCGCGAGCGGCGACAATAGCCGCCTCGTTCATCAAGTTCGCGAGATCCGCCCCAGAAAACCCAGGCGTTCTCTCTGCAATAACCCTTAAATCAACTTCTTTCTCAAGAGGCTTTTTCTGCGCATGTAATTTTAAAATAGCTTCGCGGTCGTTAATGTCCGGATTGTCCAAAATAACTCTTCTGTCGAATCTCCCAGGGCGCAAAAGCGCCGGGTCCAAAACATCTGGGCGGTTTGTCCCGGCCATCACTATAACGGATTCCTGCTGTTCAAAACCATCCATCTCCACCAAAATTTGATTGAGTGTTTGTTCTCGTTCATCATGTCCTCCTCCCATTCCTGCTCCCCTGTGTCTTCCGACGGCATCTATCTCATCTATAAAAATTATAGCCGGAGCCGAGCGCTTTGCCATCTTAAATAGATCGCGCACCCTCGATGCCCCAACGCCGACAAACATCTCGACAAATTCCGATCCGGACATATGGAAAAAAGGAACTCCTGCCTCTCCGGCAACTGCGCGAGCAAGTAAAGTTTTTCCAGTTCCCGGAGCACCCATAAGCAGAACCCCTTTCGGGATCCTCGCTCCGATATCCAAAAACTTCCGCGGGCTCCTTAAAAATTCAACGATTTCCTGAAGCTCTTCTTTGGCTTCCTTAACTCCAGCTACGTCCTTAAAAGTGACTCTCTCTTTTTTTGAATCCGGCTGAACTACGCGGGCTCTCGATTGGCCGAAAGTAAAAGCCTGCACGTTTGATCTCTGCACCTGCCTGGCGGCAAGCCAGAAAAAAAGCACAATCAGCAAGAACGGCAATAGAAACGGGAGAATTGCGGATAGCCAGAATACGAGCCCTGATGGGGAATCTATATTGATCGCAACTTTATCCAAAGCTTCTTTCGAAACACCGTAATTGGAAAGCGTCTGCAATAGGGAGCTTTCGGACTCTTTTTTCGCGATAAAAGCGGATTCATCGCCGAGAGTTACGTTAAGATCGTCGCCGTTGATAGAAATGCTTTTGACCTCTCCCGCGTTTATTTTCTTCACCAAATCGGAAAGGGAAAGAGACGGCACTTCCTTAAAACTCTCGAGAAACACCGAATAAGCCCCTGCAAGAAGCATCAGTATTAAAAAGCCTATGATTAAATTCCTCGAGAGAAGTTTCATAGATACTTATTATATATAGGAAAATAAAAAATGCAAGCGGTTATATCAACGCGGATTTCTCTCCATATCAGTGAAAAACCCGCGGCCTATACCGCGGGTTTTTCTGTTCTAAAAATCAAATTCTTTTGTCTTTTTCTCTTTGGCTTCTTGCTCTAATCGTCGTTCTTTTCTACTTATGGCACTACTGACTTCTTGAATAACCTCTCCCAGCGATTTTGCCTCCGGGGAATTGGGATTACCAGGTGGCTTGCGAAAACCAAGTTTCTGAAGTTCTTGTGTAATTAGATATCCCAAAGCTCCAACATCCTTTCTTTTATAGACTAGAATCCTTTCGGCATCGATGTCGCAAGAAGTTATATTCCCACTCCTATCAAAGTACTGGAAATTGGCATGTTTATCATAGCCAAATTGCACAGCTGGATTGGCTTCAAATTCACCAGTTTTTGTAATAGACCAGCCAGTCCAATAAATTCCATTTAGTTTTAACTCCTTAATCTGTTCTTTTAATTTTTTGTCCATTTCCGGATCTTCTTGCGAAAGTTCTTCTGTTTTATGCATTTTAATATAGCTCCCTAGATCAGCATAACTGTCTTGTCTCTCCCTCCACTCTTGAGATTCAGCAGTCTGTTCTTGTCTTAAAAATTCCTCATCGTTTGTTGGCATTTCATTACTCATGCTTTCAATTTATCACCCCCCCCAATACGTCAAGTGGATTACAGGACTGATCATCTCTGCCAAATTGCAGTAATTTTCTTATTGCAATACCATTATAGGATGTACGACGAGGAAAAGCAGTTCGCGAATGCGATAAACCATGTCCCGGAATTTGGGCCGAAGACGCTGGCGAGAATAAGAAATCACTTCGGATCGTACAAAAATGCCTGGGAAGCCGAGGTCAGGGAATTTCTTAGGATCCCGCAGCTTGAGAAAAAAGCCTTATTCAGCCTTGAGAAAATCAAAGAAGAAAAAGATCCGGAAAAGGAATATAAAAATCTTGAGAATGAGGGGATTTCCCTCATTCTTCATGATGAATTGCCGAATATGCTTAAAGAAACTCCCGCTCCGCCTGAGGTTCTTTATGTGCGTGGGCAGATGCCAAAAGAGGATTTAAATTTTCTGGGAGTCGTCGGGACAAGAAGATATTCAACGTACGGAAAAGAGGCTTGTTCGCGGATTGTTGGCGACCTTGCCGGAAGAAATTTCGTCATAGTGTCCGGGCTCGCAAAAGGGATTGATTCTTTTTCGCACGAAGCGGCAATTCGACACAAAATAAAGACAGTCGCGGTCCTTGGTTCCGGAATTTCCCCAAAAGTTCTTTTCCCAAAAGAAAACAAGAAACTCGCGGACAAAATTGTTGCGGATGGAGGTGCTATCATATCTGAATATCCATATGAAATGAAGGCGAATATAAACACTTTCCCTCAAAGAAATCGGATAATAGCCGGCCTCTCGCGTGCAGTCTGGATAGTCGAAGCTAGAGAAAAATCCGGTGCGCTTATTACGGCGCGATACGCTCTCGATTTCAACCGCGAAGTCTTGGCCTTGCCTGGCTCGATATTTTCGGAAAACGCTAAGGGAACCAATAAATTAATAAAAGAAGGGGCAGCGGCGATAACCTCATCAATTGACATTTTGAACGTTTTCGGCATAGAATCGAACGATTCGATTCCTAAGTCTTACGAAGAGTTTTCAGATATAGAGAAAAAGATTTTAGACGGCATATCGGAGCCGATTTTAAAAGATGATCTGATGAGAAAACTGGGGCTTTCTCCATCAGAAATAATTCCCACTCTATCTCTTCTCGAAATAAAAGGGGTTATAAAAGATTCGGGAGGGGAAATTTTTAAAGTAATATAAAATGAAACTGATAATTGTAGAATCTCCGACAAAAGCAAAAACAATCTCTGGCTTTGTGCCCAGTGGTTTTAAAGTTCTTTCTTCGTACGGACACGTCAGGGATCTGCCGAAATCCGCCCTGGGAATAGACGAAGAGAGTTTTGAGCCGAAATACGTGATACCAACAGCGGCTAGAAAAAAAGTTAATATATTGAAAAAAGAGGTTGAAAAAATGGATGCGGTAATACTGGCTACCGATGAAGACCGCGAAGGAGAAGCGATAGCCTGGCATCTTACAGAAGCCTTGTCGTTAAGAAATCTCAAAGTTGATAGGATTGTTTTCCACGAAATAACCAAGAGCGCAATCGATGCCGCCCTAAAAACCCCGCGCGACATTGATCTGAAGCTTGTGGATGCCCAGCAGGCCCGGCGTATTTTAGACAGGCTCGTCGGATATAAGCTTTCTCCTTTTCTATGGAAAAAACTATATCGTGGGCTTTCGGCCGGAAGAGTTCAATCAGTCGCAGTGCGGCTGATTGTGGAGCGCGAAAGAGAGATACGAAGTTTCGCTCATGAGGAATATTGGAGCATCGGGGCTTTGCTTGCCAAAAAAGATGGGAAAGGAGAATTCGAAGCCTTTCTTTCCAAGAAAAATGGAAACGCATTGGATAAATTTGCGATTAAAAATAAAGGTGACGCAGAAAAAATTGCCAAAGATCTTGAAAACAAAGAATGGGTTATTACATCAATTGAAAAGAAAGAAACGATAAAAAATTCATCCGCGCCATTTACGACATCGACCCTTCAGCAAGAAGCTTTCAGAAGACTTGGCTTTAGCGTAAAACAAACAATGCTCCTAGCCCAGCAACTCTATGAAGGAATTTACTTGGGGGAAAAAGGTGCCTCCGGACTTATAACATATATGAGGACTGATTCGCTTAACGTTGCCGAAAGTGCTCTCACTGATGCCAGAAATTTCTTGGAAGCAGAGTTTGGGAAAGATTACGCCCTGCCCTCCCCTCGCAGATTCAAGACTAAATCCAAGGGCGCGCAGGAGGCGCACGAGGCAATCCGGCCAACCGATCCTTCGCGCTCCCCAAATTCTATAAAGAGCTTTCTCGACAAGCGCCAATTGAAATTGTACGAATTGATTTGGAGAAGATTCGTAGCTTCACAAATGCCGCAAGCCATCTTTGATTCAACTTCGGCAGACATAAATGCGGGCGAATATACGTTCAGAGCGAACGGACAGACAATGAAATTTGATGGTTTTCTCAAGATATACCCGATTAAGTTTGCGGAAGCCGCCCTCCCGGAACTTTCCGAAGAAGAAAAGCTGAATCTGGAAAAGCTGAATCCCCTTCAACATTTCACGGAGCCGCCACCCAGATACACGGAAGCAAGCCTAATAAAAATACTGGAAAAAAACGGGATAGGCAGACCGTCGACATACGCGCCGATTATTTCAACTATCCAGAGCAGAAATTATGTCCAAAGAGATGACAAAAAAAGACTAGGGCCAACCGAAGTTGGTTTTTTGGTAAACGATATGCTGGTTGAAAATTTTCCGGAAGTCGTTGATATACAATTCACTGCAAAAATGGAAGAAGAGCTCGATGAGATTGCTTCGGGCGAGATTCAATGGAAAAATGTAGTAAAAGATTTTTACACTCCTTTCTCCAAGCACCTTGCCGAAAAATACGAAAGCGTGGAAAAACGCGATTTTCAGGAAACAACCGACGAAAAGTGCGAAAAATGCGGGAAGCCCATGGTCATCAAGCGCGGGCGCTTCGGCCGCTTTATGGCCTGCTCCGGATTTCCGGAATGTAAAAACGCAAAGCCGCTCCCGCCGGTTTCTTTAAACATTAAATGCTTAAAATGCCATGAGGGAGAGATTGTCGAGAGATCAACAAAACGCGGGAAAATGTTTTACGGGTGCTCCCTGTGGCCGAAATGCGATTTTGCTTCCTGGCTAAAGCCCACGGGAGATCTTTGCCCGGAATGCTCCTCCCCGCTCGTGCAAGCAAAAAATTCCATAAAATGCTCTTCAAAATCCTGCATTTTTGAAGGAAAAGAAATAGAGAAAAAAGAATGACCTGGGAAGAATATGAGAAAAAATTATCTAAATTCAACATTGCCGAAAAGGACATGGATATTTTAAAAAAAGCATTTGAGCTAGCCTTGAAAGTTCATAAAGACGAAAAACGCATTTCGGGAGAAAATTACATCACGCACCCGGTTGCGGTTTCGCTTAAATTGGCTGAACTAAAAATGGATATAAATACAATAGCCGCGGGACTCCTGCACGATGCCGTGGAGCGTTCTCCAGAAACTTTAAAGACTATAAAGAAAAATCTCGGAGAAGAGCTTTCTTTTCTCGTCGATGGAGTGACTAAGGTGGACAGGGTTCACGCGACGGGTGCTGATCGCGCGCTCGAGTCAGTTAAAAAAATGTTTTTAGCCGTCGCCGAAGATATAAGAGTCGTCATAATAAAGCTGATGGACCGCCTTCATAACATGCAAACTCTCGAATGGCTTGGACAAGAAAAACAGGAGCGAATAGCGCAGGAAACACTCACTCTCTACGCTTCGCTCGCCGAGCGATTGGGCATGTGGAACATCAAAGCCGAGCTTGAGGATCTCTCGATGCAGTGTCTGTACCCGAAAGATTATGCCACAATCACCACTGAGATAAAGAAAAGAGCTCCGGAGCGCGAAAAATACTTAAAAAAGATATTTTCAATAATCGAAGCTGAATTAAGAAAAGAAGGCATTAAAAATTTTCAAATAAATTACCGAGCTAAGCATATTTACTCCATTTGGCAGAAGCTGAAACGCTACGAAGGCGATTGGTCCAGGTTTTCGGATCTGATTGCGCTTCGCTTGATTGTTCCGGACGTAAAAAGCTGTTATAGCGCGCTCGGAATCATACATAAACTCTGGCGCCCGGTTCCTGGAAAATTCAGGGATTACATTGCGCTTCCTAAACCAAACGGTTATCAGTCGCTCCACACCAGCGTTTTTATCGAGCCGAGGGTAATCGTCGAATTCCAGATCAGAACGCCGGAAATGCATCTTGAAGCAGAGAGTGGAATCGCCGCGCATTGGGCTTATGCGGAAGCGGGCAAGCCCAAAAAAGGGTTCAAGGCTTTCGGAAAAAAATTTAATTGGATTTCGCAGCTCCAAAATTGGCATAAGGAATTTCAAAAAGAACAGCCAACCTCCGAGGAACTTCTTGAGGCGCTCAAAATTGACTTTTTTAAAGATAGGATTTTCACACTTACTCCCAAAGGGGATGTTATAGACTTGCCTAGAGGATCCACACCCCTCGATTTCGCCTATCATATACATTCTGAAATAGGAAATCGCGCATCCGGATCACGGGTAAATGGCAGGATGGTTTCCTTTACATGGGAGCTTAAATCCGGGGACGTAGTTGAAATAATCACGCAAAAAAATAAAAAGCCTAGTCCGGAATGGCTTGGCCTGGTAAAAACAGCTTTAGCTAAAAATCGGATCAGGAGATCTCTGCGGCTATCCCTAAAAAAATCTTTTTTGATGCTGCAAACAAACTTAATTGAAGTGAGAATCTACGGGAAAAATAGAGTTGGCTTTATTAAAGATATAACTTCGGTCTTCGCAAAAAGCAAGATCAATATCCAAAATTTGATTTCAGCTAGATCGGGAAATGAGGAAGCTCCGATAAAAATAACTTTTGTTCCAAAAAACAAGGAGGAGTTGGAAAAGATAATAAAAAAGCTCCGGGATGTCGCCGGAGTAAGAAAAATTACGCATCTAGTCAAATAGTGAATTCTTCCAATTCGTCCGGGCTCGGCGCTGAAACCAGCGTTGGGACCGTTATTCCATCGTTTGCTGTTTCAAAGCTATCTTGGCTGTCTTGACCGCCTTGCCTCTCGGGCTCGACAAAGCGCCCCAAGAAAGAATTGAGCTCCTCGGGAGAAAAAAACTCCAGAGAAATTCTGCCTCCATTTGAACTTTTTGAAATATAAACTCTTGCCCCGAATGTTTGCGCAAGCTTCTCTTCCATATTTTTTGTCACTGGATCGGGAGAACTGATATTTTTTTTGTCTCGGGAAATTATTTCTTTCAAAATGCGATCCGTCTCTCTGACGTTAAGGCCCCGAAAAACTATATCGTCCAAAAGGGCTTTTTGTTCTGCCGGTTTATCCTGAATCATTAAAAGATAGCGCGCGTGGCTTTCCGTAATTTTACCTTCGCGAAGCACAGACTGGATTTCATCCGGCAGGCCCAAAAGCCGTATGGAATTTGCAACGTACTCCCTTGATTTGCCGATCCTGGCGCCTATATCGCGGTGAGAAAGATTGAATTCCCGATTTAAGCGGTCAAATGCCATGGCGCGGTCAACTGAATTCAAATCTTCTCTCTGGACATTTTCAACCAAAGCAATCTCCAGTTTGATTTTCTCTGTAGGCTCTTCTCTAATCAGCGCGGGGACCTCGCGCAATCCGGCAAGACGCGAAGCGCGAAGACGCCTCTCTCCGGCGATAAGCTCATATTCGGTGGTAACGCCGCCAGAAGCAGTCTTAATTTCTTTCCTTGCGACAACGAGGGGTTGCAGAATGCCATATTGCCTAATTGATTCCGCCAATTCAGAAAGGCGATTTTCATCGAATTCTTTTCGCGGCTGGAGCGGATTAGGCAGGACTTTATCTATCTCTAAAAAGAAGATGCTTGAGCTTCTTTTTGGTTCTGGAAAATCGGTCATAATAAAAGGATATATAATATCAATTCAAAAGTCGAGAGGCAGTGTGCCGCGGGAGGGGGTCGAACCCTCATGAGCTTGCGCCCGCAGGATTTTGAGTCCTGTGCGTCTGCCGATTCCGCCACCGCGGCAATATTTTCACACTTTAGCTTTCAATGATTGTCCTGTCAATTATTATTAAGTCAAAAACCCGGGTCATAAAGACTCGGGTTTTCTCGTTACCGAAGAACTAAATCACAAAGCGATTATACTATTTTCTCCCGAAAGAGCGTGGAGGATTTCTTCCAGTTCCGATCTAACGCCGGGCCTAGCAAGCCAGATCGAAGAAAAAATTTCACAGAAAACTTCGTCGGCTTTAATTCGCGTGTCGAAATAAAAATGGAAGGATTCTTTTGTGCAGCCCCCGTCCCCATTAATATAGTCTCGCAATCGCGCTCGCGTTTCAACTACTATCCCATACTTATGACAAAAGCTTGATAGCAATTCATCGCTGAATGCATAATCCTCTTGAAAAGTATGACATAGTTCATGCCCGACAGTATGCGCCCAATCCGAGATAGTATCATTCATATTGAGGGAAATTATATACATATGTTTCCCATTACTGTTTAGCGGACCCCACCTATGTTTTAATATGCCGCGCAAAGATTCTCTTAAATCCTCCAGATAAATCCCGGCAATGCCGCAAGCTTTTAATTGATTCGAGACGCCGGACGGAAAATTTGATGTTAAATCGTGAGCAATCTCGTACATTTGCCTCATACGCCCTCCTTAAAAACATTTATTCTAGGATATCACAAATATGTTTGCGGTGAAATTCTTTGTCAATTTAGAGATGGTTGCTCAAAAACTCGATTTGGAAAATTTCCACTCGATTTTGTCTCCGGGTTTGAGCAAATATTCAGAGGCGCCAACAGAAGCGTAATTGCCGTTTATCCAATATTGCCAATATCCCCCTTCCGCGCTATTTTTTTTGTCCCCGATTTTGGTCACCATCTTCCCCAAAGACGGGTACTTCTGAAATTCAAAAATTATGTTTTTTGCCGCGAGCTCGTTTTTAGTGAAATTGAATAAATTTTCGCCTTGTTTAAACTCCTCATTGGCAAAAACCTCGCGGCGGCTATCCCCGTAATCAAAAATTAAAGTTACCGCCGCAGAATCAAAATTTCCCGTAGGCGAATCGACGTGGAAATATAAATACGCGCCCAGAGATAGGAGCGAAACTACGGCCGCAATTCCTAAACTAACTTTTAGCTTTCTTGAATTTTCGAAAACCATATTTCAAACAGAAAATCAAAATTGCAAACGCAAAAATTATGGATAGAACTATCAAAGTCTCTTTGCTTACGGAAGATATAAGGAGCCCCAGCTGCGAAGATTTTTCCTCTTTTACATCAATATAAAAAGGAATCTTCAGCCCCCCGGCGGTCTTGAAAGCCGAATTTGCCACTGGTTTCGCCACGATGGAAATATCGGTCCAATATTTGCCTAATTTTTTAAAATTCGCCGAGGCCTCGATTTCCCTCTTTTCTCCGGCCTCCAAAATGAAACTTTCCGGAGAAATTTTTATGGCATCCCCGAAATCGTCCGGATAGACTTCAAAAAGCGCGACGCCATCCGAAGAATTTTTAACCGTGAATTTTGCGGATGCGGGTTTATAGAAAGTTCCGGATGCCCTCAATTCCGAGGGCGAGACCGACAAGCCGACGGCCTCTGCGTTTGCCGTGATTACAAATAGCGAGACAAAAATAACCGCGGCGAATTTAATCATTGCCCAGGTGTTCCCCAAAAAATAAGAAGGCCGTTTTTTGTTCCGGGGCTTGCGTAAGAAGACGGGATTTGAACGCCGACTTTCTCGGCCTCGCTTACGCCCGGCGCAAGATTTGTCCCGAAATCCCGCCATGAAAGGTTATTTACTTTAAGATAATTTCTGAATACATCATCCCCAGTAACGATGCTCTCAATCGTAAGCGCAACATTGCCGGAATTCGTAACTTTAACGGTTTTAGTCCGACTTTCCCCGGGCAAGATGTCGCCGAAATCCAAACTTCCTCCGGCTCCCGGTATAGATACGCTCAAAGAAATTTCGCCCTCGCCCGGATTTTGATTATCGCCGCCTGGATTTCCCGCCGAACCTCCAACTTTAGCGCTTAGCGTTACACTGGAACTTTGCGGCTGCCAATCAAATTCGCCGAAATGCCATAAAACATAATCACCGATCTTAAGTTTGTAATCCGCCGCGCCGATATTAGGCAGTATAAAATTTACAGCGTAGAGCCAGCCGTCGGTTCCTGAAGCCTTGTCATCTCCGATCTGTTCCAAATACGGTCCGTAAGAAGTATCTTTGATGTTATAAGTGAAATTGCAATTAGAGGCCGCTATTTTTACCAGCTCCAAAGCATCGGGAGCCTGTGCCTCGCCCTTGCAATATGTTTTGGTTTTCCCTTCTATTTTAAAACTGACTGAGGGGTTTTCCTGGAGCGCGATTTTTGAAACCGGATAATATTTGCCGCTAAGCGCGATTACCGCGTAAGAAGTGGTTACGAGACTAAAGGCATCTTCCCCGCTCCCCTTTTGGAATTCAAAATATCCAGATGGGGCCTCGAGGCCTGATAAATGTTCGGATGGACCTTGACCGTCTTTTTTCCATCCGTTCAAATCTTCGCCCAATTTGTTCAAAGCCGACAACGCCCACGCGTCCGACGAAGCGTCGGATGAGGTTCCAAATGAACTTTTCGGATCATAGGGAAATCCTCCGTCGGAATTCTGGGCGTCTTTAAGATAACCGACCGCCTTGGAAATATTCGCATCCGTCTTGGAAGCGCCAGCTTCCAGAAGAGCCATCAAGGTCATGGAGGTCATATTGGTATCGCTCCCCGTAGACAGCGCGAAGGCCCAGCCGCCGTCCTCTTTTTGATTTTGAACAATGAAATTTTTCGCGCCGCTTGCTACTTCGTCGCCGATTGGCTCGCCCGCGGCCAATAAAGCCAAGAGGCCGAAAATATCGTCGTTCAACAAAGACGGGTCGCCGATCTGCCCGTTTGAATAAAAACTTTTAAGTTTTTGCACAAAATTCTCGTTCGGAAAAGACCTGGGATCTTTGCCTGCCGCCGTCAAAGCCAAAATAGCGGCTTCGTAATCGGAAGCGGAAGCGCCGACGAATGATTTTAAATAATCAACGTCCGGATTTTCGCCCACCGCAGAAAGCGCCATGGTTATCCATGGGTTCGGAGTTTTAGTTTTTAAATATGCGATAGATTGATCGACATTCCCACGAACGGGAAATAACGGCAATAAAACGAAAGCTGATAAAAGTAAGACTGTGACTATATAATTTTTTATTTTTCTATTGAACATAAAACAAAAAACCGCCCCGAGGCGGATGTAATTAAATTAAATCTAATAAAATAGACCTTGCTCGAGGAAAAAATTCTATTCATGCAGGGTTGGCCATCGGACTTTCCACCTCATGGGCGGATTACCGTAGCGGCACTGTGTAGGATTCGCACCTACTTCCCCAACCTACGACCGTAATCAAGAAACTGCATTAATTTTTAGAGGAACTTTATTAGATTAAGCTGATTCCCTTTGATGCGTCAAATTAAATTTGTGCATAACTTTCCATACAATTGCGGCGGACACAATTCCTATAACGGCTCCGCCTAAAATATCGATAGGCCAATGGATATGAGCCAAGACGCGCCCGGCACCCATCGCGATCGCCGCAATAAAAAATACAATTCCCCATCTACGATTATAGATAAATAGTGTCGCGGCAATTGCGAAAAAAAACGCCGCGTGCCCGGACGGAAATGATTTCCCGACTTCGTGCAAAATGAGAGGAATTGACCCATCGATTTCAAACGGCCTAGGCTTATCATGAAAATATCTTATTATCTCCGTAAATATAAATCTCGAAATGATTCCTGCAAAAAGCGCCTCTACTGCCACGCGGAAATTTTTTCTGTTTTGATAAAGTGCAAAAAAAATCAGAACCGCGCCCAAAATCCATGCAAGATAATTACCGAGAAATACGACAAGATTATTATAAATCATTTTGCGAGTTCAATTAGATTTTTAAAAAGCATAGCAATTGTAATTGGCCCGACACCGCCTGGAACCGGCGCGAATATCGAAGCTTTTTTGGAAATATCGGGATCAATATCGCCAACCACCTGCCCCGACGACTCTGATGTCCCGCAATCAATAGCAATAACTCCATCCTGAACCATATCTCCTTTTATTATTTTTGGCTTCCCTACTCCGGAAATTATTATATCAGCTTTTTTTGTGTAATCTTCGGGATTTTTGGTATTCTCGTCAATCACCGATACCGTTGCCCCTTCTCCAATAAGCCAAGATGCCACTGGTTTGCCGACAAGCTTCCCTGCGCCGACGACGACCGCGTTTTTCCCTTTCAATTCTATTTTATTTTCGTCAAAAATGGCTTTGATAGCGCCGACGACCGGTGGCAATATCCGTGATTTGCCGGTCGAAAACTTCCCCAATGCGCGCGAAGAAAGCATATCCGGATCTTTTTCCGGAATTATCGCGTCCAAAATATACTGCATATTTATTTTCTCTGGCAAAGGGAGCTGGACTATTACTCCCGTATTTTCCTCGATATGAACTATTTCTGAAAGTTTCTCGCGCAATTTATTATTTGAAATATCCACGCTTACTTCGTAAATCCGCACGTCTACCCCAATTGCCTCCGCGAATTTTTTCTTAACTTCGAGATATTTCGCCGTCACCGGATCTTTCCCAACTTTCAAAACCGCCAGCCGTATTTTCTTGCCTGACTTCGAAATTTCCTCTTTGAGCGAGGATTTAATTTTCTGGGCGATGGCCTTTCCGTTAACAATCATATTATTTCCTTTCCTTATTCAAAATCTTATGTGTGCCAGCGCGGCGAAGAATAATTATATCTCCTTGATAATTCGCCGTGAAACGATATTCTCTAGTAATTCTGCCGTACCAAATATCTGTGCCGTGAAGTTTTTTGAAGCGTAGCGAGTGGTGGCGAGGATTTTGCGATAAAAACGTAAGTGCTTTATCCAGCGCTTTTTTTATCCCTGCATGCAAAGCTTTGTAATTCTTTTTGAATGGCTCCGAAAATAAAATCCGCACCGTCTTATTTTTTCTTTCGCGTTGATTTTAATGCCACGAGAAGATCGCTGGAGTCACTAAATGGCCCTTCGATTTTACCGTTTCGTATCGCTTTATCAGCTTCCGCTTCTTTTTTCTGCCATTCCTTCGTCCAAAACCAGCTATCATCCAATCGAATTCTAATGTTTTTCCTCCATTGTGAAAACTCTTCGTACTCTCTTTTTGGGATTACTATTAAATCTTCTTTGGCAAGCCTTTTTGGAATAGAAATTGTAGGCATGATTCCATTATAAAAACTTTATCTATAAAAAGCAAATCTAAAATTTCCTCCTTGAGCGCAGATTTCATTATAAACCACAGATACCCAAGTAAAGCAAAACCTCTGAACCAGCGATCGCAGAGTTTTGGTTTCAGCCAAAGAGCCAATACGGCAAGAATGATCCCTGCTAAAATAAATGAGGAGCCGACCACAGCGCGAAGCATCCGTGCAGAAATCTCTATCGAGATCATAAGAACACCTCCTTTTTATAAAGAGTATAACATAAAAACTAAGTTTTCAACTTCAAAATCCTATCTATTCTCTCAGCTATTTTCACCATGTCGCGCTCTTTCATCCCCTGCGTGGTAACCGCTGGGGTGCCGAGGCGGATGCCGGATGGGTCGAGGGGTCCCCTCGGGTCGCCCGGGATTGTGTTTTTATTTACAATTATGCCGCCTTTCTCCAAAGCCCTCTCAGCGTCTTTCCCGGAAATTCCCTTTCCTCCCATCCATGTATCAACTAGAAGCAAATGGGAATCGGTCCCGCCAGAAATTATTCGCCACCCTCTTTTTTTAAGTTCGTCCGCGAGCACTTTCGCGTTTTTAACAATCTGCTTCGCATATTTTTTAAAATTCGGGCTCATCGCTTCTTTGAGACACACAGCAACCGCCGCTATGGCATTTTCGTGCGGACCTCCTTGAAGCCCGGGGATTATTGCTTTATCAATTTTTTTCTCAAAACCTCGTTCGCCTTTCTTCGCGAAGATTATGGCCGCCCTCGGCCCGCGCAGAGTCTTATGCGTCGTCGTGGTTACAATATCCGCATACGCAAACGGACTCGGATAAACTCTCCCCGCGACGAGTCCCGCCATATGTGACATATCTACCATCAAAATCGCTCCTGATGCGTCTGCAATCTCCCTGAATTTTTTCCAATCGACAAATCTCGGGTAGGCGGTGTAGCCCGCGACTATTATATTCGGCTTCTCCCCAATCGCGAGTTTTTTAAGCGCTTCATAATCTAGAGTCTCTGTCTTTGGATCAACTTCATACGGAACTTGCTTCCAGATTTTCCCCGTCATAGACATTTTCTGCCCGTGGGTTAAGTGTCCCCCGGAAGATAATAAAAGCCCCATAATTTTTCCCCCGATCGGGACTAACGCCGAATATACCGCGAGATTCGCAGGAGATCCTGAATGCGGCTGGACATTGGTATGCCATTGGCTCGGATTTAATTTAAAAAGTTTGAGCGCGCGCTTCTGGCAAAGTTCCTCTACTCTATCAATAATGACGTTCCCACCGTAATACCTTGCTCCCGGATACCCCTCGGAATATTTGTTATTGAGCACCGAGCCCAGAGCTCTCAAAACATCATCCGAAACATAATTCTCGGATGGTATCAAATTAATGACGCTTTTTTGGCGCTTCTCTTCGGCTTTAATTAATTTTTCGATTTCTTTGTCCTTCATACAACTTCTTTCAAATAACAACTCTCACAATAAACAATCTCCTGTCTCTCTGGAGCATATGTAGTCTCAAAGTTATTTTCGCAATGATTCTCGCCGTGTTCATGAGCGATAGTATTAGCATAGACTTGATTCTCTGATTTAGATCCAGCACATTGGCATTTCCTATGCCATAGCTTAAGTGGGTTCCTTTGTTTGATTCTAGAGTAGTGTCTGCAGTTAGGACAGAGTCTGGGTATAGGAAGGTTTTGTTTACGTAGGAAGTCTAGTTCTTGAGGGATGATGCGATATGCTTCAGTGCATTGTTCGTTACAATTCTGGACATCATCGGATGTCCCAATATTGTGAGCGCATTGGATTATGTCGTTGAGGATGGAATCGGGCACATCTTTGATGTGATCTGGGATGTCCTCTGTCTTTAGTGTTATTTGATAGTTTCTAGGTTCAGTGTCTTTCCATGAATAGCCTTGGTTTAAAGCTTCTTCCTTGGTTAATGGGAAGTACTCTTGAGCTATGGTTTCGTTATATGAGAAGGGGGATAGCTCTGGAGGGAAGAATTCGCCATATTTGTATACTCTGCCCTTCTTGTCTATATAGGGCATATCGTTCATGTGTTTGATGATACGAGGCACTAGTGTTTCATATTCTTCCTTGGTGTATTGCTTGTTTAGGATGCAGTAGGATTTCGAGCGGAGGCCGTAACAGCCGAAAAGATTTGAAGAATCTGGAGAAAAATGAGAATACTCAAAATTATTTACTGATTTGCTATGCGTATAAAATTTACCAAGATAATTGTAGTCACCACCAGTACTGACTTCGTAACATAGTTCAGAAAATATTACGCCAGCAACATCATAAGAATCTTTTAGATGGTGAACACGCCAAGAAAAATTAACATTTTCAACTTCTTCAGCATTATATACGTTGTGTGAATTTTTAGAGGCGGTAATATTATCGCCAGTTACGCCAACTGATTTAATGACAGCCGCAAATTTATGAAGGGCGTTTTTGTGTAATTCTGAAAAATCCACTTTTAGCTCAGTGATTGATTTATTTGAGCCCAAGTTATTATCTTCAAGTTTTTTAAAATATTCTTCTTTAGAATATGGCTCATTCCTGATATGAAATTTCTTATTTCGCAAATTAGAACTCATAAAGCAATTCTGACAGTTGACGCAGTTATACAAAAATAAAGAATCGATACAATCTCGCGAATCGACAAGGAAATGGGATCTGCTGTTATTGGCGCCATTTATATTCTCATAACACAGCTCTGAATCCTTAACTTTATCGGAATCAAAAATATTAAAGCTTTTATCGAGGTAAGAAGAATAGTAAATATCTTCTCCCCCCACGACAGAAACTGATAAATAAATATTTTTTCCGTAGCCGCAATAATTTGCGTAATCACTATTTACCATGTTGAAGGCCCATAGATTTAAATGCGGAGTTATTTTAGCTATAGACCTAAATTGTTCAAAAAATGATTTAGAAAAATCATATTCTTTTCCATAAGATAGTGGATCCCATTTATCTGACCACCAACATTCAGGGCAATAAACTCTGGATTTCCCATTTGCTGAAAAATTTGCAACTATATCCTTCCCGCATAAATCACACTTTCTACGAAAAAGTGTATGCTCGTTTCGAAAGGTAAACCTACGTATCATCCTGCACTCCGGGCACCAGGTCGGCGGGGGGACTGAAATTTTCTCATAAAACTTAAAATCCTCCGGTTCGATCGTGAAGTTTTGATAACAATTTTGGCAGATTTTGGTTTCGGGATTCATTACAATCTTTTTATTCTCTCATAAAATTTACTGCGGTGGTCAGCAATAAGAAGTTTAATGCGCGACTGTCCTGTGAACATAAAGCCCACGCGCCAATCGCGCGTGATTCGAAAAGAGTATTTATCCGCAAGCGGCGGCCCTAAAGGCTTGGTGTGTAAGCGCGGGTCAAAAGCATCGTCTCGTAAATATTCAATTAGAATACCTAACTTCTTAACTGCTTCTTTTGGGAGGCGTTTAAGATCTTTAAGAAATCCATCCCCATACTCTACTTCATTCTTTCCGTTCATATACCTGCGCCATAAATTCTTCCTTGGTAGTGAAACGATATTTAGGATTTTCTTTGGCGCGTGCCAGTATTTTCTTTACAAAATCCTTTCTGTATTCCCCTTCTGGATCTTTAATCGGAGCAAAAAGGATTTTTTTTATTCCCCTCATCTCTTCTTTTAAGATCAGTACTTCTTTATTCAATTTTCTAATTAAAACTTGCCCTGTCATACCCTTACCTTAATCTACATAAATGTTTAAATCAAGTCCCAAATTCTTTGTAATTCTTCTCCCGAAACGGCGCCTTCGCGGAGGATCTTTAAATCTTCCCCGGTTATATCGACTACCGTTGAAGGTGCCCCCCCGGCTGGCAGCTCGCCCGAAATATTTGCCGAGGTCTGCAAAAGTGGGCCTCCAAATTTTTGAAGAAGCTTTAGAATAAATTTATCGCCGGGGATTCTGAACCCACCGACATCCTTTTTTAATACGCAGGTTACTTTTCCTGGCCATACTTTCTCCATAAATTTTTCTTGGCGCCGATTAACTGGAACAAGTTTTTTCACTTCTGAAATAGATGAAATAAAAATCGGAAGTATTTTTTCCTCCGGCCGCTTTTTTAATCTAAATATTTCTTTCTCCGCGCTCTTATTATAGTAATCGCAAATAAGACCGCTAACAGTGTCCGTTGGAACCTCTAGGACTTCTCCGGCCTTGAGCGCCAAAACCGTCTCCCTAATCGCTTTTTTAAGATTTTCTTTTGTGAGCTTTATAGTCTTCATTGAGCCGTGCTAAATCTTCGGGAGTCGCGATTGAGAGCCAGGTATCCGCCTCTTCCACGATCACCGTGTGTTCCTTGGCAAGTTTTGAAACCGAATCCGTTACATAAAATTCTCCGTTTTTATGCTTTTCGGCCGGATAAAGGAAAATTCTTTCGTCCAAAATTTTCACGCCGGTCAACGCAAACTTTGATTTCGGATTTTCCGGTTTCTCGACTAATTCCAAGAGTCTTCCATTTTTATCCTTAACAACCACCCCGAATCTGCGCGGATCTGGAACTTCCTTGGCCAGGACTGCTAACTCATGTTTCAAAAGTTTTTTAATGCTTTTTTTATCTATAATGTCATCGCCGTAGAGCATCAAGAATTTTCCTTTGCCGATATGTTTACGAGCTGCTAATAGGGCATCCCAAGTGCCACGTTTTTGCTTCTGCCAAACGTAATTAATTTTTTTTCCTTTAAAATTATTGCCGAAATGCTTAATTATCTTGTCCCCAAGATATCCGACAACAAGAACTATCTCATCAATTTCGTCCGGAAGAGAATCAAAAATATGCTCCAAAATCGGCTTTCCATAAAGCTCCAAAAGCTGTTTTGGAGTATTGAGAGTTAGAGGACGCAAGCGGATTCCTTCGCCCGCCGAAGGGATAATTGCTTTCATGTTATATTACAAGATTTAATAACTTGTCTGGGACGAAAATAGTTTTCTTTGGAGAGCCGGCTAGCGAAGAAAGATATTTTTTGACATTTTCATCATTCGTGGCCATTTCGAGAGCTTCTTTTTCCGAAATTCCGGTTGTAGCATCTAAAACCGCCCGCACCCTTCCATTTATTTGAATAATCAATTTAAAATTCTCGTCCTTTATTTTTTTGGGATCAAATTTAGGCCAAGATTCAAGGTGGATAGAATTTTGTTTTTTCCAGCCAGAGGCTACGCTACCTTTAAAGGAGAAATTCTGCCAAAGTTCCTCGGTTAAATACGGCGCGAAGGGAGCAAGTAGTTTCAAAAATATACCATAAGGGTGCCATGGTAAAGACGGCAGTTTCTCAAACTCATTTAAAAGAATCATCATCTGAGAAATTGCCGTATTGTAATGGAGATTTTCTATATCTTCCCCGACTTTTTTAATCGATTTATGAAGCAGTTTTTCCGAATTTTTACTAAGCCCATCTTTTGAGGTTTTCGCCAATTTGGCACCAAGCTTTTTTACGCGCACTAAGAAACGATCAACACCGGAGATACCCTCATCGCGAAAATTTCCGCCCTGCTCCAAAGGCGCCATGAACGCCAGGTAGAGCCTCATGACATCCGCGCCAAAATCTTTAAAATAACCGTCGGGGTTTACAATATTTCCTTTGGATTTGGACATTTTGGCGCCACCTTTGATTATCAAACCGTGCGCCCTAAATTTGGGAAACGGTTCATCGAAATTAATTATCTTCCAATCAAAAAAAGCTTTGGTAATAAAACGGGAATAAAGCAGATGCAAAACGGAATGCTCCGACCCGCCAATATACATGTTCACTGGCAGCCATCTTTTTACCCTGAGCCAGTCAAAGAGCTTGCGTTTATTTTTTGCGTCCAAATAGCGGAAAAAGTACCAAGTAGAATCCAGAAAGGTGTCAGACACGTCCGTCTCACGGCACGCCCAGTTTTTGCATTTGGGGCACTTTACCTTGGAAAATTTTTTATCTTTCGCGAGCGGAGACTCACCCGTCCCCTGCGGCCTATAGTCCTTAATAAACGGTAAACGAACAGGGAGATCTTTTTCCAGAACAGAATACCACCCCGGCATATCCTTTCTTTCTCCTTTCCCCAATTTTCCGCAGGCGCTACAAAAAATCATTGGGATAGGAGGCCCCCAATAGCGTTGACGTGAGATAAGCCAATCTCGCAGGCGATAGTTAATTTTTCTGTCACCACCGGCAAATTTTGTTATTTCAATTTTTGCCGCTTCGGAGTTAATTCCATTAAACTTCGCGGAATTTATCATGACTCCTGGATCCATATATGCCGACCTCAAATCATGGTCTCTTCCGTTTGGAGAAATCACTTCACGAATAACAAGATTAAATTTCTTTGCGAATTCAAAATCTCGGCTGTCGTGCGCTGGCACGGCCATAATCGCCCCCGTACCATATGTGTCCAAAACATAATCGGAAATCCAGACCGGGATTTTTTCTTGATTGGCGGGGTTAATCGCATGTATTCCGAAAAAAACTCCTGTTTTCTCCGCCTCTCCAGATATTTCCCTGCCTTCGCGTCGAGCGAGCGCGCTTGAAATATACTTTTTTATTTCATCGGAGGCTTGCCATCCCGCGTTAATCCATCTTTTCGCGAGTTCCGGAGAAATTGCAACGAAAGTCGCCCCGAAAAGAGTGTCAGGGCGCGTGGTAAAAATATCTATTGAATGCTTCCTATCCTCCTGCTCCGGGATGCCGACCAATGGAAACTTCAGCGAATATCCTTCGGAGCGGCCTATCCAATTTCTCTGTGCTACCTTAACGCTTTCTGGCCAATCTATTTTATCCAGGCCAGACAAGAGCCTCTCAGCATAATCGGTTATTTTGAAAAACCATTGCTCTAAATCCTTTTTCTCTATTTTCGATCCGCACCTTTCGCATTCCCCGGCAAATTCCTGTTTGCCGGCAGGCAGGACTTGTTCGTCAGCCAAAACCGTTTTGCAAGACGGGCACCAATTCACGGGCGATTGCTTGCGATAAGCGAGGCCATCTTTAAACATTTGCACAAAAATCCACTGCGTCCACTTATAATAATCCGTGTCATAGGTCTCGAGGCGCTCGCGCCACGCAAATCCGTTTCCGATCATCTCAAGCTGGCGATAAAAATTTTTCTCCGAGATTTTTGCCTGCTTTACTGGATGGGCGCCGATCTTAAGCGCGTAGTTCTCCGAATTTATTCCAAACCCATCGAGCCCGATGGGTTCAAAAACATTGTTTCCCTGCATCCTTTTAAACCTTCCATAAATATCAATTCCAGTAAAAGTCCGTACACTCCCAATATGCAACCCTTCCGCGGAAGGATACGGAAACATCATCAAATTATAGAAAGGTTTTTTGGCTTTCCTTAAATCCGGTTCATAAACCCTCGCCTTAAGCCACAGCTTTCGCCACTTGTTCTCTATCTTGGAATATGCCGACATATCCCAGAATTCTATTATTTTTCGGGATTTTTTTCAAGAAAACGATTTCGCGTGAGGGATCTGGCTTCTCCGTTCAGCCATTCTTAGTAAAATGAGCTATAATTGAGTCAAATAAATGCGATTTACGTTTCTATTAGGCCATGGGGTTTGAGAATCGATTACAATCTAGCCACGAAGTAACACCTGCACAAAAGAATGTGGATCCTTTACTTTGGGGAACCATTTACAACGAAGCTGCTAAGGAACAGCGGAGAAAAGAATTTGAAGGATTTTGGCAGGAGCGATGGAAGCCGAGAGGAGTAAAAGACGGATATTTTCAAACTAAAGAAGATGAAAGTCCTTTCTCAGCGTATTCATCTAAGGGGTGGAAAATTCATATTGCTTTCGAGAAAGGCAAAGAAAAAGAAGTTTCGGGATTGCTTTATGAAAATGGGCTTTACTTTAAAACTGAAGCTGGTTCAGGAACCTATTTCAATGGATTAAATGAATCTGGCGCGACTATTTATATTGGAAGTCACGATAATATGGAACAGATTGCAAAAACGATAGAAGAAAAAACTAGAAAGTTTTTGAAAGATGGCACAACAACCAAAGTAGGCGATAGAGTAATGCGCAAAGGTAGTGGTTCAGATATCGAGATTCGCCCGAAAATAATGGCGCGATTCGATATCGCTAAAACAGAGTTTGGTTGGCTTCAAGGAAATAAAAGATATGCGGAGTATGGTTTACCGTCATGGTCTACGATGGGCGGTATTCCCATCCTCCAAAAATATGAGAAAGAAGCATCAAATATAGAATCTGCATGGAATAAATTTTCTGATTATCAGAGAAATCTTTACCTCAACGGCAGACTTAAAGAGATTTATGAAGATTCGAAAAGAGAGTTAATCAGGGATTTTGGAAAAGAGTTCTTATTTGGTAGCTAAGCTACCAAGTTTATAGCTCAAAATCTATCCGCCTCCAAAATATATCTCTCGAGTTCAGTTGCCATTCTCTTTTTCTCTAAGATATTCTTCAAGGATTCCTTGGCAAATTCTTCGTATTCTCTGGGATTTTGGAATTGATCTAAAATAATTTTCTTGCTACAAAATGTATGCGCGTTGTCCGTCCCGATATATTCTGCCCAACTTGACTTGGTAGCCGAGCTACCAAGTTGGTGAGCATGGTTATTTAAATTCACGTAGGCGCTCAGATGCAGAAGATATTCGTTTGAATCTATATGGATCGCCTTATAAGCGCCCTGAAACAAAGATCCCGTGCGCCTATACTTTTCATTAAAATATCTTGTGTATCCTCCAGATAGACGATGCATAAATTTTTCAATTCCTCGGTCTGAAACTTGCTGAAGTATAAAATGATAGTGGTTTGGATTTAGGCAATAACAGATAAATCTTACCAATTTCTCATCAGAATCTTTAAATTGCGATAAATTAAGAAAAGATTTTTCATAAATACTTCCGATGGGTTCGAGAGTGTTAAATTCATCCATGCTTTGAAAAAACCTATTCAAATCATATCCCTCAAGAAAAATCTCCCGCTTATCAACTCCGCGGTTATAAATATGATAAAATTCTTCGTTTGAAAATTTTATCCCTCTCATACTTCTATTCTAGCAACTTGGTAGCTAAGCTACCAAGTTGGAAAATCTTCTGTGCATTTTGGAAAGTAATTTCGGCAGCCTGTTCCAAGCTCAAGCTTTTTATTTCTGCAATTTTCTTTGCGACTTCAATTACATAACTCGGTTCGTTGCGTTTTCCGCGATACGGCACGGGAGCGACATACGGCGCGTCGGTTTCGAGTAAAATTTGCTCGAGCGGAATATATTTTACGACGTCTTCGTAGTCGCGCGTAAACGTGAGAACGCCGCCGAAGGAAAATAAAAAGCCGAAATCCATGAGTTTCTTTGCTTCCTCTTTATCTCCGGAAAAAAAATGAACCACTCCAGGCCTCGGGATCAATGAGGAATGATAAGAATTCAGAATATTAATCAGGTCGCCGAAGGCTTCGCGGCAATGTATCATGAGGGGTTTTTTTGTGTCGCGCGAAAGCTCAATTTGTTTTATAAAAATTCTTTCCTGTTTTTTTTTCGTATCCTCTTCGAGCCTGTAATAATCCAATCCGCACTCCCCAATCGCGATAACTTTCTCATCTAGCGCGAGTTTTTTATATTCATTGTAATCAAATTCTTCCCGCCTCGACCAGAAACCGTCGAGGCGAGGCTCGCTCCCTTCGGAAGCGGCACCAATTTCTTGTTCATCGTGATAAGACCTTGAAGTATGAATGGGGTGCAAACCGACAGTCGCATATATCCCTTCCTTGTATTCATGCGCTATTTTTATCGCGGCTTCGGAAGTATCTTTTTGAGTGCCTACGTTAATCATCCAGACTCCAGCCTCAAGAGCGCGCAAAATAACCGTTTTGGCATCATCGCGGAAAGCCGCGAACTGGACATGCGTATGGACATCAAATAATTTCATTTCTCAATGCGCGGAAACAACGCTTTATGCTCTTTTGCCTTGAAATCACTCCATTCCTGTTTTAATTTCTCTGAAATTCCGAAAATATCAAATATCTTGTCCGAAGTTTCTGGTAAAAACGGGGAAAGAAGCCAAGCCAGCCCAACGGCGCCATAACATAAATTCCACAAAATCACTCGAGTTTTTTCCTTATCGGTCTTTATGAGCTTAAATGGCTCATTTACTTGAACATATACATCAAGCTCTTTCAAAAGTTCAAAAATTTTATCTATTGCTTTCGTGAGTTCAAATTTTTCCATGGCCTCTCGATATTCTTTGGTGATTATTTCTTTCACAAAATATTCAAGCGTTACATATTCAGAATTTCCCCTCTTTAACGCAACTTTTAATAAATCTTCGTGACTCGGCCGCACGATCCCTTCCGGAAAATAATTCCTAGCCATAGTTGAGACGCGCTGAATATAATTCCCGAGTCCGTTTACCAAATTGCCTTCATAAGCACGTTCGAATTTCTCTTCAGTAAAATCTCCGTCATCAAAAATCGGAACTTCGCGCGAAAAATAATAACGCACAGCATCGGTTCCAAAGTGTTCAACCAAATCGAATGGATCCACAATATTTCCCAAAGTTTTTGACATTTTTCTTCCTCCGGCCTGGATAAAGCCGTGTACTAAAAGAGATTTGGGAAGATCGAGGCCAGCGGCAAGAAGCATTCCCGGCCAAATCGCGGCATGAAAGCGTAAGTTGTCTTTCCCTAAAACATGCAAATCCGCAGGCCACCACTTTTTCCAATCGTCGTTTCTCCCATAACCAATCGCGGACAAATAATTAGCCAACGCATCGCACCAAACATACATCACCTGGCTCTCGTCCCCGGGAACCGGAATACCCCACGGAAGATCTTTCTCGGACCTCGAAAAACTCACGTCTTCGAGCCCATCGCCAATAAGCGATAATATCTCATTTTTCCTTGACTCGGGTAAAATCTTAAATTCTCCGGACTCGATAGCCTCTTTGATCTTAGAGGCATATTTAGAAAGCCTGAAAAAATAATTTTCTTCATTTATTTTCTCTGGCGCTTTGCCGTGAAGAGCGCATTTCCCGTCCTCCATGTCTTTATCTGTTATAAACGCCTCGTGTCCGTTACAGTAAAGACCTTCATATTGTGATTTGTAAATATCGCCTGCTTCGCGAAGCTTATTCCAAATCATGATGGCTCCTGGCCAATGCCTTTTTTTGTCCGTAGTTCTGATGAAATCGTCCCACGAAAGATTCAAAGTTTTTTTCATCGCCCTGAATTTTTCCGAATTTTCGTCCGCTAAATTCTCTGGGCTTTTTCCAAGCTCCTCGGCTTTTTTCATTATATTGATACCGTGTTCGTCCGTTCCGGTCAGAAAAAAAACGTCATCTCCAGATATTCTTCTAAAGCGCGCGATTACATCAGCCCAAACCTTCTGAATAGCGTGTCCAATATGCGGAGGTCCGTTTATATAATCGATTGCGGTTGTAATATAAAATTTAGCCATTTAAAACTCAATCTGTTTTCGCCTGGCAAAATCGTTGATAAATTCCACGAGCACTGTCGCAACAGGGACTGCAAGCATAATTCCGAAAAACCCAGCAAGCACTCCGCCAATAAAAATCGATAAAATGACTAATAGCGGGGGTATGCCTATGGTCTTGCGCACAACCAACGGGTAGATAAGATGATTTTCAAATTGCTGGATGATAACATATAGAATTAGAACCGCGAGGCCCAGGATAGGTTTTTGCGTGAAGGCAACTCCGATAGCCGGCACTGCGGATATTATTGGCCCGAACACAGGAATTATTTCCAAAATTCCCGAAAGGATCGCGAGCAAGAGAGCATATTTGACGCCAAGTATGGTAAGGCCCAAAAAAGCGAGGACGCCTACCAATACGCCGAGAAGTAGCTGGCCCTGGAACCAAAGTCCGATTTTCCGCCTTGAACGGTTCCACAGATCAAGTGCGTACCCTTCATACTCTTTTGGTGTAACTATTTTCAGAAAATTCTCGATACCACGCTCCTCAACCGACAAATAAAAAGAAATGACTATTATCATAATAAATGAAACGGCTCCTCCGAATACTTTCGCGATTGTAGCCAAAAGCCCTGATGTGCCTTCAAAAGAATAGTATCGGAAATTCAAGATGGCATCCCTTAATATATTATTGAGGCTCTTGGGCAACTCCGGGAGAAAAGAAAAGATATTGGTCGGCTCAAACGTCTGTATATTGTCCGGGAGATCCGTCAAAAACCCGCCTAACTCAGAAACTAGCGGGGGCAAAATAAGATAAAAAATCAGTCCAAGAATCGTAAATGCAGCCAAATATACAAAAATAACAGCGATAACTCTTGGAATTTTGTAGGCGGAAAGCCAGCGCGTTGCTGGTTCCACCGAAGACGCAATTACTACAGAGGCTAAGAGAACCCCTATAACTCCACGAAGTTCGAAAACAAGCCAAGCCAAAACGACAAAAAGTGAAACTTTTATTAGAGAGAGAGTTGAGATATCTATTGTTAATTTTTCGCCGTTCATTTATATTTTTGCCAATATTTTTTCAAATGGTTTAGAATTATCGTCCGGAGTTATGGCCGCGAGATTAATCTTCGCGGGAGAGAAAATATCCCTAGCTATACCCATGATATCACTTCTTCGGACCTTCTCAATCTTGACCAAGACTTCTTCGGGAGTAAGGATTTTTTTATAAAAAATTTCCTGCGAGGCCAAATACATCGCGACTTCATCGGACGACTCGAAAGCAAGGTCCATGGAACCGCGGATATACTCTTTGGCGAATTTAATTTCTTCAGCAGATACTCCTTTTTTTCTGGTGCTCGATAAAATCTGGACGATCTTTTCGGAAACTTTCGGCAAAGTCCCATGAGGAATCCCGGCAGAAGCGATCAAATATCCTGTATCCGTATATTGCTCGACCGCTGATCGGACATAATAAGCAAGGCCAAGTTTCTCGCGCAACTCCGTAAAGAGGCGCGACGACCAATTCCCTCCGATTATTGTGTTTAAAACCGTCAACGGATATCTTCTCTCGTCATACATATTATAGGAGCGAACCCCGAGGCGTATATGGGTTTGATCAACATCTTTCTTTTTTAATTTAACTTGCGGCCTAGCTTGCGATTCCACCACTTTAAGTTTTTCTAATTTTTCTCCTTGTGGCATCTTTGAAAAAACTTTTTCGATTTTTTTGAATACGCGAGCCTGATCAATATTCCCGGTCACGGCAACTACGGCGTTGGAAGAAAGATAGTGACCCGCTTTGTAATGAACTATGTCGCCGCGAGTTATGTTTTTCACGGTATCGGGGTATCCTCCAGTCATCCACCCTGCGGGCTGGTCCCCATAGAGCAAATCCTCAAAAATTTCGTAAGCTTGTCTTTGGGGATTATCCTCATACATCGAAAGTTCCTGCAGAATCACTCCTCTCTCCTTTTCAATTTCATCCGCTTTAAAAAGCGGTTCGAGCAATATATCGGAAACGATATCAAGAGCAACATCGAAATGTTTCGCCGCAGCTTTCACGTAGTATCCTGTGTATTCTTTGGAGGTAAACGCGTTTGATTCGGCTCCTAGCCGATCCAGCTCCAGATTAATCTGCCCAGCCTTGGGGCGGTGTTTCGTTCCTTTAAAAAATAGATGCTCCAAAAAATGAGAAACGCCGTTCAATTTCTTTATTTCATATTTCGAACCGGTTCCAAAAAGCACAAGCAGAGTCATCGCCTGCGTATCCTTCATCGGCGCAACTATCGCCCGAAGCCCGTTCTTAAAAGTTTTCTTCTCGAATTTCATCCCGTTAGAAGCAGGCCGCGGTCTTAACCATACATTCGTTATGCCTATAAATGGAACTATATAAATAATAATTTTTATTCATGTTGATATATCTAGCGACCGCGGCTTCTAACGGGATTCATTTGAAAATTGTAACAGTAAATCTCATAAAATTGAAGTGGGGCTCGGAGACTTTGTCTTCGAGCCCCAAGTAAATCGCCATTACGGCGAAGAAAGAGCCGGCTCCAACATCGCAAGCGCTTTCGGTCGAACCCAAGCGCCGAAGAGGCCTGCCAGACTTGATACGGCAAGCATCAATGGTGGATTGTACGGAACGAGGAGGAAAACAATCGAACCCGCCATCAGCGCATACACAGCACAAGCTGTAAAATTCTCTGAATGCACGAAGATGGCAAAGAGCCGAAGGAAACGAGGAATTTTGCAGATGGCAGCGACTAAATAGAAGATGGAGTAACCGGCGCCCTTGAGGACGTAGTAATGTAGCGATACGGCATTGAAATGTTTTGCCATCTTTGAAGCATCTTCATCTAGGTATAAATACTCTTGATATGCAAAGATTGCACCGAAGATTGGCGCCAATATTTCTGAAACAGCCACTGTAAAATAATAGGAATAGATAAGCTGTTCCAATGAAGCGCCTTGCTCATAACCCCTGTATAAGGAAAATGGGCCAAACCCAAACATACCTAATACTCCGCCAGCGCCGATGCCATAGAGCGATCCTTCGCGAAAACACGTCTTCCATTCTTTCTTGGGTCGCCAGTGATACACATCCTGATAAGCCTGCCTGAGAGCTTCGAGAATGCGCAACGGTTCCGTTATAAGCCGCGCGAAGTATCCAATGGCTCCGCCAAAGAGCAAACCTCCCGCCCAGAAATGACCCATTGCATGAGCCAGTATGGCTCCAAAAAAAGCTCCCGCCGTTATGGCAAAAGCATCCTTCCAGAATGTATTCATAATTCTTCCTCCTTCAGATTTTTAATCCTAACTTCGAGTTTAAGATATCAAGAAGCCTTTGAGATGTAAAGCTTCACTTCGAATATGACGCAACTATTCTCGGGCCTAGAAGCAAGACGGATAAGATGCAGAATATGCCAGCGGCTATCATCGCGGCGGGAGCCCCATAAGACGACGCCGCCCAACCGAGCAATAAACTGCCTATCGGGATCAATCCTTGGTGCGCCAAGGCGTAGAAACTCATGACTCTTCCACGCCTTTCTCCGGAGACAACGCTCTGAACATAAGAATTCGCAGAGGTATTATGAAGCATGGCCCCAAGACCGGAGAGTGCTACAAAAAATATGGAAAACCAAATCATCTTTGAAAAAGAAAACAAGACAAGAGCAACGCCGAATATAGAAGCGAAAAAAACCGCCCTCCGCTCCAATCCAAAAAGATCCTTCCGGGACGCCGCATAAAAGGCTCCGACGATAGCGCCTATCGCCGCCGCGGAATTAAGAAAACCGAAGGTAAGCGCGTCTCCACCTAATATATCTTTCGCGAAAATCGGGAATAAAATAGTGTAAGACCACCCGAAAAGACTTATAGCTCCAACCAGTAATAATATATTTTTTAAACCGGGCCTAGCGGAAATATATCTAAATCCGTCTTTCAACTCCTCCGACGCATGCTTTTCTTCGCCCTTCTTAGGCTCTTCATCGACGCGGATCATGAAAAGAGAAATTATAACAGGGATATAACTAAAGCCGTTTACTAAAAAGCTGATGCCTTCGCTAAAAGCCGCGATTATTATCCCAGCGATAGACGGGCCTATGAAGCGCGAGAGATGAAAGGCGACGGAATTAAGCGCGATTGCGTTCGGTAAATCTTCTTTGTTATCTATCAAATTTATATACGACGATTGCCTTCCGGGGACATCAAAGGCGTTTATCACGCCCAAAAACAAACTCAAAACTATGACGTGCCAAATCTCGATTTTTCCGGAAAGCACTAAAAAAGCAAGTATGAACGCCTGAATCATAGATAAAATTTGCGTCGCGATGACGATTTTTATTTTGGGATACCGATCAATCCATACTCCGGCGATGGGAGATATAATAAGTAATGGTATGTAACTCGCGAAATTTACTAAACCTAATAGAAGTGCCGAGCTTGTAAGCTCGTAGACAAGCCAGCTCAAAGCCACCCTCTGCATCCATGTCCCCATGTTTGAAATCCCCTGCCCAAACAAAAACAGTCTAAAATTGCGCGACCGCAAGGCGCGGAAAGTTACATTAAGTTTTTCTCTCATGAAAGTTTGTCAGAAAAATATTTCTCGAGTTCTTTTTCTTTTTTCCTGATCTGCTCCCCAGTGTCTCTATCGCGCACCGTGACAGTTTTATCTTCGAGTGTTTGATAGTCAATCGTAACGCACCATGGGGTTCCAATTTCGTCTTGCCTGCGATAGCGCTTGCCGATATTACCGTTGTCGTCCCAGGCAACTCCAGAAATTTTTTCTTTAAGATTTTTATAAAGCTCGCGGGCCTTTGAAACTATATTTTCTTTGTTTGAAACGAGCGGGAACACGGCAACTTTAACGGGTGCTATTTGAGGTTTTAATTTTAGGAAAACTCGTTTCTCCTTGCCTAATTCATCTTCCACATAAGCCGAACAAAGTATAGCGAGGATAGTTCTATCAATACCTAAAGAAGGTTCAATCACATGTGGAATGAATTTATCGCCGGATTCCGGATCGGTATAGCGCAGATCCGCTCCCGATGCCTTTTCGTGCGCGGAAAGATCATAATCTGTCCTATACGCGAGCCCATATAATTCTTTTTTACCAAACGGAAAATCAAATTCAAAATCAATTGTGCGTTTGGAATAGTGCGCGCGATCTGCCTCCTCAATTTCAAGTTCGAAAATTTTATTTGTATCAATGCCGAGACTAGCAATGAACTTTTGCATTTCTTTTCGCCACATCTCAAATGATTCTTTCCAATCGCCAGGCTTTATGAAGTATTCAACCTCCATCTGCTCAATCTCGCGAAGACGGAAGAGAAAATCTCGTGGTGCTATTTCATTGCGAAAAGCTTTGCCTATCTGTGCGATCCCAAAGGGAAGGCTCGGATGAAATGAATCAACAATGTTCTTGAAATTTGTAAAAATCCCTTGCGCCGTTTCCGGACGAAGATATGCAAGCGATGCTTCATCTTCAGCAGCTCCAATATGAGTTTCTAGCATCATGTAGAATTGACGCGCTTCGCCTAGCTTCCCTCCACACTCTGGACATTTCTTCGTATCCGCAAGGTGATCAACTCGAAACCGGCGCTGGCATTTCTCGCACTCCGTCAACATATCTGCAAAACCGCGAGCATGGCCGCTTGCTTCAAAAACTTCCTTTTTTGTCACTATTACCGAATCAATTCCATACACATCCTCACGCCCTGATACAAATTGTTTCCACCATATTTGTTTGACATTGTTTTTGAGCGTAAGACCATGTGGTCCATAATCAAAAAAGCCTGCCGAACCGCCATAAATTTCAAAACTTGGAAAAATAAAACCGCGCCTTTTGGCAAGCGAGACAATTTTATCTAAATCGGGCATGTTCTTCACTTTATCACCGTAGTTTGCCTCAAATCAATCTTCGGGTCGGATTCGAGTTTCAGTGTGAGCGATGGAACGGAAACCTGAAGATTTGAATCAGTAAATTTATCATGCCCCTCGGCCGTAATATTGGCTACGAGTTCCGGAGTCTGCCCGGCTTGGTTCGCGGACGGAATAAGCCCGATTTGGAAAGTTATTTCTTTCGCGGGAGAGGTATAACCGATTCCGGCCTTCATATCTCCGACATCCCATATTATCTCGCCCGTATTAGGATCATAGGTAACAGGCTCGGCCGAGATAATTTTATTTTTCCAACCCATGTATGGCGGGAGGAACGCGCGAACTTTTACGCCGTCAAGATCGCTCGTCGAATTTGTCAGAGAAAGTATTACGGTAAATGTCGTCTCTCGTCCGACCTTAGCAGGAATCGGGCCGGTATTTGGCATAGTTTTCGAGTAATAAAATCCCCTTCGAACAAGTTGAAGGCGCGAAATCAATTTCATGTCAAAACTATCTTCCCCTTTTAAATCGGCTCCTTCATATCCAGGGGGTTTTTCTCCCGGCCTGATTTCAAAATGCATTGATATATTGAAGTCTTTGTCCGTGGTTGTCTTTACGGGAATTTTTTCCAAGATGTTCAGCTCGAAACTCACAGTCCCGGACTCCCCAGGATCAATCCTGCCAAGAGAATTATTCAAGGACGAATTCCATATTATTCTCTTATCGATTGACCTATAAGTTCCAAAGCGAACTTTGGTTTTGCTTTCATCATATATCCTCCCGGACAAAACGCCTTCAATGATAGCGTTCTCCACTGGAACAGTCAAATTATTTTTATACATAAGCTCGACGTAAACCGACTCTCCGGGGCGCGCGGAATAAGTATCTTGCCCGTTTATTTTCGCGTCAACTTCCAAAAATGGTCTTTTTAGCTCGATGGTAGCAACCCCCTGACCGTAAATATTAAATCCGTTGGAAGAATCCTTAATTCCCACTGAAGCCTTAAAACTTTTCTCCTCGAGCTCGCCTCCGCTCAAAATTCCCCTGACCGTTATTATTCTTTTCTCGCTAGGGTTTAGCGGCGATAAGAACCATGTCTTTCCGCCTGTATCCGGCTTGGGATCCGCGCTCTTGAAAACAAATCCCGAAGGAATTGCGAGCTCTAAAATGAGATTTTCTAGAACGCTTGATGAATTGGATACATAATTAACTTTGATTTCTATTTCCTGTCCGGCGCGAATTTCACGTGGAAGCTCGAAGGAAACTCCGACCGGCGAGCGCGTTATTGTTATTTTCCCAAGCTCTTCTTTTGAAAAAGCAGCGCTTGATCCGAACGGAGTATATTCGAGCGTCGCACGGACATCTTTGGTTTCATTTTCGAAACCGTAGGCAAAGGCGCTAAAAGAAAGGCGCACCGTTTGCCCTGCCCCGATATTTTCCAAAATTTTCCTAGCTCTTAGTCCTTTAACCCCTTCGTCTAAAACTCTCGAACCTGCGGGGTATTCAAAAACTAGTGCTACGCCCGAGAGTGCTTTATTATTATTGTTAGTTATGGCTACTTCCCAAGTAACCCGCTCCCCGCCGATAGCTCCATCCGGACCGGAAATACTGATGTCTATTCTTTTGTTAGATATTGAATTGTAGCTTAAATAATAATAAGTGCCCGCCCCTATTGCGGCTATAAAAAAAACCGCTCCTAAAATCCACCATATTTTTCCGCTCCGCCTTGGCTCCATTAAAATTGGCCTATTTTCTTCCTGCCAAACCGAAGGAGACTTTTGAGGCTGTGGGGTCAATTCCGGACGGCGCAATCTGGCGTCAAAAGACTCTCCTGACTTATAAAGGCGTTTTTTAAGTTCTTCTAAATGCTCTGACACAATACATTAATTTTAGCATCTATAGCTGGCTTCGCGCGATAGCGCCGTAAATAAATTGCGATAAATTTTCACGAGAAATATCTAGGATCTCTTTTTCATCCAAATATCCCAAGACAGCGAGGGCTTTTGCATAAAATAAAAGTTCGTCTCCGGATCTGGTAAAATCCTGAAACGCTTCCCAGAGCTTTGGTTCCTTGCCCTCGCCCGGGGAGAATCTCTTGATAAAATTGGATACTCTGCCGAATTCCGGTTCAAAAATTTTATCAAAATGCCCTAAATCTTCGGCGTCTATCAGGTGCCACGAATCTTTCCCGGAAACAAAACCGAATTTTCCGTAAGTAAAAAGGTTTAAAAACTTGTTCAGCTTGGACGATGCCCTTCTCGTCCCTCGCGCAAATAATCTCATCATCCCGAATTCTTTGGTATATATAGTCAAAACTTTATCCGCCTCGCCTTGGTCCTGCGAGTTTAAAATTATCCCCTCGGTTTGATATAGTCCGTTACTCATGCGACTTCTTTATTGTAACAAGCTTCGCAATAAACTATTTCCGGGCGATCAGGCACATAGGTAGTCTCAAATTCGTTAGGGCAGGGATTTTCTCCATGCTCATGAGTAGCAGTATTTTGATAAGTCGCTTGCCTTGAGCCTGTCGAAAGGCACATGCATTGTCTCTTATATAACTTTAGTAAATTTCTCCAGGCAACACGCTTCCAATGTCTACAATTAAAACATAATCTTGGGAGCGGCAAATTCAGCTGGCGATAAAATTTTAGTTCCTGCGGAGTAATCAGGAATGCGGTAGCACAATTATATCCGCACAATACCGAGTGGCTATCTTTCTCATCATGCATGCATTGGATAACCTCGTTTAGTATTGAGTCGTCAGTATCAGAAATGGCATCCGGCATATCTTTGGAACTCTTCGTGATAGAATAATTGCGCTTGTCTGGCACGCGCCAACTATATCCAAAGCTCTCTGCCCCTTCTTTAGTTAACGGAAAATATTCCTGCGCCTGCGTGTCATTATACCCAAAAGGACTCACATCGGGCGGAAAAAATTCCCCATATTTATATTTCCTTCCTTTTTTATCAATATAAGGCATCTCATCCATATGTTTCCGGATTCGCGATACAAGATTTTCATATTCATCTTTCGTGTATTGCTTGTTTAGGACGCAATAACTTTTGTTCCGAACGCCAACACACCCAAATAGGTTACTGTCTTGCTTACAATTGAAAACATACTGGCAATCGGTTAATACGCCGCATTCAGAAGCAAATGAAGTTCTGTATAGCGCATCCCCAGAACAACCTATTTCGTAATCAAGTTCCGCATTCAAGCCAGTGGAAGAAATATCAATGCAATCTTTTATCGGTCCGTAGATAATACTTTGCGAGTATGCACAATTTTCGGAATTACCCACAAAAAAACTATTGCGAATTTTTGCAGAATTATAAATGTAATCACCCGTACACCCGTTTGCTTGAACGCTATGCTGATACTTTACGGGATATTTCTTCCATTCAGACATTACAACCCCGAAAGCTTTTTCTATTCCAGAGAATGAATCGAGTTTCATCTCTTCTAACTTCTTTTTATATTCCTCTTTTGTATATGGTTTGTTGAAAATATAGTACGATTTATTTCTCAATCCCGTGCACCCAAAACAACTTGTGCACCCGATGCAATCCTGACTAAACCATACCTCGATACAAGAAGTGCAGTTCCTTGAGAAAAATGTTTTATAGGATTTGTTTGTATTTATACAGTAGTAGCAGAGCTCGCAATTTTCGCAGTTGATTACATCGATACATTGCTTGCTGTGGTGTAGGGCAACCGCATAGGCACTATCTTCTACAAAACCGGTATCAAAACACATATAACAATTCTTCACCCAGGCAGAAATACTATAATCACTATTTGTTTTTTCAAAATCCCACATGGGAGCCCATGGAACAGCGTTAAATAAATCTTTTATCTGCTCGAAAAATGGCTGTGTGAAATCATAATCTCTGCCATATGCGAGCGGATCCCATGCATCACTTCTCCAGTAGTCACCACTATACACCGGCATCGGCGCTTCGGGAGGCATGAGAGTAAAAATATCCTTCCCTGTCGCGGCGCATACGCGCTTATAAGGTTGCCTTAAGTTTCTAAATTGCAGTCGGCGCATAGCCCGACATTCCGGGCACCAGGTCGGCGGAGGTACAGATATTTTTTCATAAAACTTAAAATCCTCCGGTTCGATTGTGAAATCGTTATGACAGTTCTGACACTTCCTAGTCTCCATTTTGTTTGTTTATCCCGTTAATCACCGAAGGTAACCCCGAAAAATTCCTCACAAAGTTCGGAATC
>Ga0209542_10002429_pt1 | contig 41680 bp, 52 predicted proteins | sample RifCSPhighO2_01_FD_184028 | JGI IMG/M metagenome (GOLD analysis project Ga0209542, IMG submission 184028) | Soil microbial communities from Rifle, Colorado - Rifle CSP2_plank highO2_0.1 (SPAdes) (version 2) | ecosystem: Environmental > Terrestrial > Deep subsurface > Rock core/Sediment ... | reverse complement strand
GAATATATGCGCAAAAGTATTCTAGTTGTATTAATTATTTTTGCCATTTTTGCAATGTTTTTTATTAGTGAGGCATATTTAAAGTCGGGTGGAGAAGACAACAAAATTAGAGATATTTCTGGAAAATTATTTATTATTGGTAATTATTGTGGTGGTGCTAATCCTGGAAATGAAATACTGGAAGAACTATCAAAACCAAAAATTTATCCAAACGCAAAGTTATTTGTAACTAAAGCTACAAGAGTTGCTTCAGAAGAATATTTATATGATAAGAGATACCGTTCGGTTGGTTCAATAATTAAAGAATTTTCTAGCGATGAAAATGGCGATTTTACCATAGAATTAGAAGATGGAATATATTGTTTTTTAAATAGTGAAAAAGAAACAGGATACAACGCATGGAGAAATGAATATTGTAAAGAAATTTGTTTAAGCAATGAAAGTGTTGATTCTAAATGTGAAAATTATAATTTAGAAGTTAAAAAAGACACTAAAAACATCAAGATAAGATTATATGAATATTGTAAAAATGAATCTGTTTAATTAAATCTTCAAGATTTTTATCGTCGATAAAAACGCAAATCGAAAGTCTTATAAACTCCAAAGTCTAAAATACAATATGAATAACTATTCAAGCAATAAAGAGAGCATTTCTATTAAGATCATCACTAGTAAGGCCACTAAATTCAATTAGTGTCCTCTGATTTCTAAACCAATTTTATACCAAAATGAGCGACACTATCAACAAACTACATAATGAAATCCCAATGCAGGGATTAAATAGACAGAGCTGTGTTAGATTAATAAGAAAAGCCGAACTGCCTGTAATACTAAGAGCAGAAACAGAGCAATTTATTTCAAGAAACATCATCCCAGACTGCGGCCGAGTAGCTCCAAACTGCCTAAAAGCATTTATGATTAGAACTGCCCAAAGAATGGGTCTAAACAACTTAATTCCGAGCATAAAAAGCCTATTCAAATCTAAAGTAGGTTACAACGGATACTACTTAGACGGCGGGAAGCTGTTCCATATTGAGTTCAGCGACAACATGAGCCAATTTACCTAAATCTGTAAGCACATAGTCGGACTTCTTTTTCACAATATCTGTTCTAGAAGACCACGAACTCTTTGAAGCAATCACAACACTATAACATCCAACCCCTCTAGAAACATCCACGTCTATGTCTTTATCACCTACATACACTATTTCATCAGCATTTAATCTATATTTTTTCTTTAATTTATTAATCATCCAAACTTTATTGTGTCCTTTAAATTTATCAGCCCCATAAACCTCATCAAAAGAGTCAGCATGTAAAAATTCAAGCGATTTGTTAACAAAATCTGTAGAGTTATTTGAAACAATTATTTTTTTACATTCAATATTTTTTACAGTCATCAAATTCTTGCAAGGTTTTATTTTATGATATTCATTCATAAAGTCTTTAGTAATAGCAGAACAAAGGCTCCTAACAAAATCAGAAGGAACTCCGACAAATGAAACATAATCCCAAAGAGGAACACTCCCAAAGAATTTAATCATATTTTTAGTAAGAGATATCTCAAAAGACAAAAGATGTTTAGAAACGATACGTAAAAGTAGCTCTCTAGTATCAGCAAGAGTGCCATCAAAGTCAAAAACGATTAGTTTAACTCCGGGATTCTCCCTCCATGAAAAAAGTCTCCTAAAAAAAGAACTCATGTCAAGATGCTTGAGTAAATCATGCATTTAAACTTATCGTAGCATCTTGAGCATCCAAAAAACCAAACTCAAGGTTTTTTTGATTTTATCTATTCCTATCTGAAAATCTCTTAATAAAATCTCTGCTTTGAGAATGGTCTATAACTCGAGTAACTTCCCAAACATTTTGGAAAGGAGATCTATCGGTTTTTACATTACTTATTACCTTGCGACGCACAGAATCTGATATAAATAATTTCATATTAGATGACTGAGCAATCCTCTTAGCGAGACTTATCAAATTTCCAGTACTTGTGAAATGAAATTTATCATTTTCAACTTCACTTATTATCTCTCCATTACTGACTCCAATTCCAAAAAGCACTCCATCGTTATTGTTTTTAACATGCTCCAAAAACAACGCCTGAATACGTCTTCCAACACTAACAGCAACAGACTCATTATCTATATTATTAGTTAATTTAGGAGAAAATAATATTATTTTGTATTCTCCATCGATATATATTTTAGCTCCTGCTTCTTTAGCCACTGACAAAGCCCCATTTAATGTCTGAGTAATGTTTGTAGACTGATTGTTTACATATAGGGCAATAGCGACGGCACGCTCACGGATACCCTGATTTTGACTAGCAAATAAAGTAGATGGAACAATCTTAGGTATAGGGTTCTGTTGACTGGTTACAACATTTTTTGGAGGACTAAAGTCTATATTTTTTAGTTTGGGCATCCAAGAATTATCAAACTTCGTGCTCTTTCCAATAGAGATATCATCCTTTCTACTAAAATCAAATGTTAGTTTTTTTTCAACAACATCATCTGCAACAGGTTTATTTTCTACAGCCTCTTTAGGTTTACTATTCGCACTAAACGCCGGAGTTGGAGTCGTCGTTCCAATATGACTCCTATGTGTTTTTCTAATTCTCATCTGAACAAATATTATTATCAAAACTAAAAAGATTACAGCCAACCACCAAATTATAGGATTTGCAATAGTATAGAGAAGATCCTCTCTAAAATTAGTTACTTTTACAGCATTCCCTGTAAGAAATGTACTTCCAAGCATTTGAGTTAATCCGTCCTCCATTATAGATATAGAATAATCTCCGTCCGGTGCACGCAGAGTAAATCTTTGCATCTCACCAACACCAAGCTTAACCTGCTTTATTTCCACAAAAGACCCAATAGTTACTTCTAATGGTCCATCGTAAGGAGAGTTTCCTATATTAGTAACAAGTAATGTATCATTTATAAGGCTTACCTGTAGCTCTTGAACTTCCAATAAATAAAATAACTTTCTCTTTAAATTTCCATCAACATCTGCTTCAACATTCCAGTAACCAGGAGTATTATTAAGGGAAAACTTCAAAACCTGCGACTCTTTTGATTTAATAATTTTTTTTACATATGGAATGCCTTTAGGATCATTAATAGAAATACTTACATCTTTATTTATATCATCTCCTGCTTGGTCAACTGCGTCAACGCGAAAAACGAAGTCAGTCCCAGGATTAACATTCTCGTTATCAATAACAATTTCAAAGTTTTTCAAAACCTGCAAAACAGTAAATGTATTTGTAAATGAACCAAAATTTATTTTTCTCGAGCTAGAATCAGTATTATGAATCTCTAAAGTAACATTATGTTTTCCAGATTTTACATCTGCAGGAAGCATTAAACTCATATTAAAAATCCCCTCAGTAACAGTAAACGACTTATACAAATTCAGCGAGTTAATAAATAACTCGACAAAACCGTTAAGAGGAACACCACTTTCTTTTATTGCAGTACCGCCAATAATCAAAGAATTACTTGGCTTTAGTTCATCAAATTCAATTTCAGCTTCAACATTTATTTTATTAGATAAAGCAAATGAATTGCTATTTATTGACTCTCCAGAAAAACTAGCCCTTAACAAACAAGAACTAGTAATATTATTCAACAACGGATTTAAAACCTGCGTCATAACTGTAACTTCTCTCTCGACGTTAGCGGACAATTCCAAGAAATTATTAAAAACATTAATAGTAATATTTCCACACTTCAAATCAACAGTATAATGCCCACTCGTAGCAACAGAAGGAACAATTTTAGTCTGAGCAATTAAAGTATCGCCATAATTATAAACCTCATTTAAAGGCTCGATAAAAATACTAGAAGAAACCAAGGGCAATAAAAATAATGCCAAAGCAAACAAAACTATCATCACCCGCAATCTCATGTCAATAACAGTAATATAATGTATATAAACATTATCAATTAATCAGATTTTATGTAGATTTATTTCAGCAGAGTCTCTAATTGCACAAACAGCAACATCTATTCTAGCAATGAATAACTCATAGTCCGCACTATATTCAATTTTATGAGGTAGTGTAGACCATAATCCTAAATATTTACCATCTAAAGAACCATCCGATTCTTTTCGCAAATAAAATGCAACATTGGTTCTGCTCTCTTTTGGAGGGTGCTTAACAAACCACATCTTATCAAAGCCGTCTTCAGAACGAAAATGTCCTTGAACGACATATTTGCGAGTTTCAGCTCCAAAATCATTAACAAGACCTTCAAAAGATAAATTGTCTGCAATTTCAATCTCTCCTTCTAATTTCCCACCCCTATTGTTTAAACCACTACCCTTATAATTTCCATCTAATCTAAATTTTTGAGTCATTTTAGTAAGTCTTATTTATTAATAAAAATCAATTCTTTTCAATATATAAAATTTCTTTGGGGGTTCCCGATCTTTTAAGGTCATCTAAAGAGATCTTAGGTCTTGTTCTTGTCCCCCATTGGTCTGCAAAACACAACTCTTTATTTTTATCCATTCCAAGATAGAGCACTGCATGAGTATAACCAGCTCCGCTCCTCTCCGCACTAGCGTCATATCTAGAAGGATGATTTATAGTAATTCCTATAATCATTCCAGGTTTTAACTTTCCATCTGCAACCAATTGTTCAAGAGGAGTTCCATTGACTGCAATTTCAGAGACTCCTTGGTAATTTCTAATATCCCAAGCGTTATCTTCAGGATATTTTATTCCAAAAAGATCGTTAGCAGCTAAACGCACATATCTCGAGCAATGAAGAGGAGGAACTTTCTTTTCACTATAAATAGGTCCAGGTCTAAATGAGAATGGCTTTTCCTCTTCTATTTTCGGCACATTATATCTCTCAAATTCAAAAGGCTCGCCAGTTCTATAATCATAAAGTTTAACGCTAGTTACGGGCTTATCAACATCCGTAGGCCTTGAAGTACCAGAATTACTAAGTCCACAGACTAATCCAACTAGTCCAGCCACAAAGCCAAGCCCCAATACATTCCTAATTTTCATAAAAACCACAAATAAACCTCATTTTTAAACCTTGCTATTAGTGTCATAAATCAGTAGTTACAATTAAACGGCCAAATATTTATCTCTTTCACGTCTAAATTGCATGACTAACTCTTTTAAACTAGAGGTATCTCCATGAATTTTACTCATAATTTCATCAACCAAAGCATCTTTTTCCTCTTTAATTTTAATAACTCCCTCCAATCCAACCATTTTAACAAGAGTTTGTTTTTTTAAATCTTGATTTGATGGTTTTCCAGTTTCAGAAGGCGCCCTTTTATCAAAAGCATCATCACCGATTTGATAAGAAACACCAATGCATCTTCCTAATTGCCTTAGATAAACAACATCAGATTCACTAGCAGAACCAATAATTCCTCCAGAAGCAAGAGCAAGTCCTATCAAAGCCCCAGACTTTTGCTCATACATTCTAATTACATCTTTAGGTTCTCTAAGTCCTGTCTGCATTATATCCTTAGCCTGTCCACGTACCATCTCAATACCAGATTCAGCGGCAAGTCCTGTTATCTTTACTCTTTGCTCATCGCTTAAATTAGGGCTAAATCTATCCTTCAACAATAATTCATAAGCCCTATTGACTAGATAATGCTCAGTCAAATTTGCCATCCTCTTTCCAAAAGTAACATGGCATGAAGGTCTACCTCTTCTTTCATGAGAATTATCTGCTATATCGTCGGATATAAGACTTGCAGCATGAACAAGCTCAACAGCAGAAGCCACAGCAAAAACGTCCTCTAGCTTAGAAACTCCAAAATCTCTAGCAACTGCGGCAACAAGTAAAGGTCTCAACAAACCAGCATTCTCATTTAATACAACATATCTAGCAGCAATTACTTCTGTAGAAGCCTTATGTGCTATTTCATACGGAAGAACTTTATTATCAATATAATCTCTTACTCCATTAGTTATTTTATCAATATCTTGCAAAAACATAACATCATGAGCAATAATAGAACTTTTAAAGATTACTGCAATCAAAGGAGTAATAAATATTAAATACACTCAATTCCAAAATAAAGCATGAAAATATTAACATTACATTGCGACTACGTCAAATTCAAGCCCCTAAAGAAAGCCCTAAAAGACGTAGAAGAACTTTCAGATAAAGATAAAGAAGAGACAATTGTAAAAGAATGTTTAGTTGTCTTAACCTCGATAGAACAAGGAGATTCAGAGAAAGAGATTAAACAATTAATAGAAGCAGTAGAAAAAACAGCAAAAGAAGTAAAAACAAACAACCTCGTATTATATCCTTATGCACATCTATCGTCAAACTTGGCAAAACCTCATCTAGCATTAGAACTTTTAAAAGAATCAGAATCACAGTTAATTAAAAAATTCAAACACGTAACAAGAGCCCCATTCGGATATTATAAAGAATTGGAATTTAAATGTAAAGGCCATCCATTAGCAGAATTAAGTAAGGAATTCAAATCATCAAATACAGAAGAAGTTAAAACAAAAATAATTTCAAAAGAAGAGCCAGTAGATCATAAAAACCTCTTACATCAAATATCAAGGTCTAAATTAGACACTTCAAAGTTAAAAGACAACGACCATAGAATTCTCGGACAAAAGTTAGATTTATTCAGTTTCAATGAAGTTGCTCCGGGAATGGTTTTCTGGCATAGCAACGGACTCATAATATATAATGAATTAATAAATTTCTGGAGAGAAGAACACATAAAAGAAAATTATCAAGAACTAAAAACTCCTCAGATAATGGACAGTAAGTTGTGGAAAGTTTCAGGACATTGGGATAAATATAAAGAAAACAATTTTACTACAGATTATGAAGGTCGTCCATTTTTAGTAAAACCTATGAATTGCCCTGGTGGAATGTTAGTATTCAAAGCAAATTCAAAATCTTATAGGGAATTACCATTAAGAACATCAGAAATGGGAACAGTTCACAGAACAGAACTTTCAGGAGTTCTAAACGGTTTATTTAGAGTAATTCAATTTACTCAAGATGATGCCCATATATTCTGTGCAGATGAACAACAGACAGAAGAGGAAATTATAGGAGTTGCAAAATTAATTCAAAAATTCTATAAGAAGTTTAATCTTGAATTTGACCATGTAGAATTATCAACAAGACCTGAAAAAAGAATAGGTTCTGATGAAATGTGGGATAAGGCAGAAAAAATGCTATCCAAATCATTAGATAAAATAAAAATCAAATATAAAATTAATAAAGGAGATGGCGCATTTTATGGTCCTAAAATAGACTTCCATGTAAAAGACTCTTTAGAAAGAACATGGCAAGTATCAACAATACAATTAGACTTTGCAATGCCAGAACGCTTTGAGTTAGAATTCGCAGATAAAGATAACAGCCAAAAAAGACCAATAATGCTTCATCGAGTTATTTACGGCTCTCTAGAAAGATTTATAGGCATTCTTTTAGAACACACAAACGGCGCTTTACCATTATGGCTTTCCCCTCGACAGGTCCGGGTCATCTCATTTACAGACAGAAACAATAAAGCCACAGAAAAACTAGCAACAGAGCTAAAGAAATATTTCCCTCTGCTAAGAGTAGACACCGACACCCGTTCAGACACATTACAGTCAAAAGTCAGAGACGCTGAGCTCCTAAAGGTAAATTATATGGTAATAATTGGAGACAAAGAAGAAGAAAACAGCACATTAGCTATTCGCCCACGCGGAGGCAAACCGCAATTCGGAGTTAAGAAAGACAAATTCATAGAACAATTAAAGAAAGAATTAGAAGAAAGAAATTAACTCACAAATCTCTTCTAGCCATGTCCTCAACATAAACCTCATAAGTCCTAGCATATACAAGACTATTAGAAACAAAACGCACTACCTTTTTCCCAGATAATGGCAAACCTCTTTTTGCAAAATAATCCATGTCAAAACAAAATTCTTTTCCCAAAACTGCATAAAAGGCATCCCTTATTTGCCTTTCAGTCCTAGAAGGTTCATCAAAAAAAGCATCAAATCTTCCAATCAAGCGTCTTTTTATCTTAATTGCATTATCTCTAGCTATAAAAGGCTTAATATTCGCAACCATAAAATTTAATAAAAAATATACTTAAAAACCTTCTTATTAACTTAAACAGTCATCTTTTTCATCAAAAACTTCTCAGCCCTATGAACTCTAACCGAAACAGCATTAAGTCTTAGCCCCAATCTTTGAGCAACCTCTTCCCTACTAAGTCCATCGACTACATAAAGTTTAAACGCATCATAACAAGAACAAGGCATTGAAGCAACTGCCCTTTCATAACGTTCTAAGTCTTCATGCAAAACAGCCTCATCAGAAGGTCCTTTTGAGCTACCAGGAAATGAAGAAGCATCTTCCAAATTGACAGGCATTTTTCTTTTCAAACGTAAAAAATCCAAACAAGCATTTCTCAAACTCTCGCAAAAATATCCTCTTCCAGATCTGTCTGAATCTAATCTACCATCAATAGAAGATTGAACTAATCCGACATAAGCATTCTGAAAACAATCTTCAGCATCACAATAAGAAATTCCCAATCTCAACTGAACTCCCCTAATCAATGTATCTTTAGACTTTTCCAATTCATTAACAAGGTCAACAAAGTAATCCGAAAAGCTTACCATGACTAACAAATAAACGAAGCAGACTATTTAAAGACCGTAGTGAAAAAATAATATTTTAATCAGCCAAGCTAAAACTTTATATACCAAACAAGCAATAACCTAATATCAAGAGGTAAAATGAAAATACAACCATACGTTCAGAAACTAGAAGCATCAGAGATATACAAAAAATTTAGAAAAGACAATTCAGAATCATTTTTAGTAGCAGGTTTCTTCATTTTAGATTACGAATCAGGCGTAAACATGCATCAAATTGACTACTACGTTCCTTCTAAAAAACAAGTAGCTGCTTTCAACCTAGATGGAGAAGTAGAAGTCAGACTTTTAGATATGATGTCTAAAGAAAAAGTTCCTGAAAAACTAGATTTGAAAACAAAGGTAGACCTAGATGCAATCAAAGGAATCTTAGAAGACGAAATGAAAAACAGAAACATTACAGAATCAATAAAGAAATGTGTTGCAGTAATACAAGTAGTAGATGGCAAAAAACTATGGGTACTAAACTGTGTCCTTTCAGGAATGGAAATACTGAAAGCTCACGTTGACGACAACTCGCGCACAGTTCTAAAAATGGAAAGAAATTCTATGTTAGATTACATCAAAAAAATACCTGGCGCAGGAATGCAAAACCAGCAAGGACAACAAAATCAGCAAAAAGCAAGCAAAGAACAATTACAAAAACAAATAGAACAACTAGATAAGTTAAAAGAACAATTACAAAAAGAGCAAAATAAAGTTAATTCCGAAGATAAAAAGTAATTAATTATTTTTTAAGTTATTCATTTTTTCATAAAATAGATAAATAGAAATAAAAAAAGCTAGAATAGGGAAGAAAATGAAAGAACTAAATTTTGAATAGCCCTCAGAATCTCCAGTTAACAAAATATAAGATATCAAAGTACCCAATAAAGAAAAGATGAACATCATAAAACTAAAAGCCCTTGAAAACGCCTTATTTTTACTCCAAATAGATGTTTCTAACATTACCCAAGATAAAATAAACCAACAAAAATAAGATATCAAATAAGGGAAGAATAAAGAAATATCTCCGCCTATATTAATCAAGAAAGAAAATAAAGCAAATAAAATAACTCCTGGAATTGCAGTCCAATAATAAAATTCTGCAACTGAACTAATGCCACTTAGAGGATAATATAAAGTAAGAAAATAAAAGATTAGATGCAATATAAATGTGAATAAGATGGCTAAGACAATCGCTTTAAGTTTATCCATTTTTCAAAGCCCATAACTGTTTAGTATACCCTCTCACTTCAGAGTCCTTCTCGCTAAAACCAAGCCTATCTCGAACAGCAACAACTTTCTTGCGAGCAGAAGAAACATCTTTAGAAGCACACAAAACCTCAATTTCAAGGAACCATCCCAATTTTTTAACGTGATTCAACTCAATATGAACTCCATCTTTAGTCTTATATAATTCAGTAGTCTTTTCTTTATGCAACCATCTTCTAAATCCAAAATCTTTAATCAATTCAAAAAAACCTTTAATATCTGATATTTCAAACTGCACTTCTTTTTTAGCATGTACACCATTAGAATAATCTTTACGTTCTTTAAAATTCACCTCGCGAACAGCGCCCATATCGCGAACACGCAAGCTTTTTTCAGGATACTGAAAATATTCAAGACTATAGTAATCATCTTTTTTAGTTTCCTTTTTAACAAACTTAGCAATTTTTCGAATACGTTCGCGAACATCAACAACATTCTTAACAGGAACCTTAGTCTCTACTTCAATCCAGCTCATGTTTAATTTCGCCTCCCTGGTGCGAGTGTAGATGAGCAGTTAGAAATTAAACAGGCAAAAGTTTCAATACTAGTTAACAAAAACTTTTTCATATTATCATACCTCAAATATATCTATCATTACAAGTTTTTAAAGGCATTTATGATTGCCTATCTTTACGTGAACCCTTGCTCTTTAAAGCATTTCTTCTTCTATCATTCATTCTTTCAGCAAGCAAATAACCCATAAATCTTTTCGTATGTCTTACTCTTTCCACGGCTTTCTCAACAATATCTGGAGAAACCTTATATTTTGAATCCCAATCTGTTCCTTCGGCAATATCCTTATCAGAACGCCCATTATAAACTGATATTGCAATAACCTGAATATAATTATCGGACAACTTACGACTTAAATCATTCACTTTCGCATCGTCATCTCTGCCAGAATAATTTTTCATTTCAAATATTTAAAATGTAGATATAAAAACATATCGTTAATTTTCAGATATTAATCTTAAACACAACAATCTTTTAATAATCAATTCAAATAATAGGCAAATGGATTATTCAAAAGCAATTGCAAAGATTGCCTGGGAAATTCCTACAACAGAGTTAAGATTTAATAACCCTGTACTGTGGGCATCAGGAGTATTCATGCCAATTTATAATGATAATAGGATTTTTTAAAAAGATATGACAATAGAAGACTTGTAATTGATGCGCTAGAATATTTATCTAATGGCTATGAATTTTCAGTAGTTGCTGGAACATCGACAGCGGGAATTCCTTGGGGAGAGGCTTTAGCAGATAGAGATAGACTCAGAAAAGGATTTGTTTATGTTAGAGATAAACCAAAAGATCACGGTAAGAAAAATAGAATTGAAGGTGTAGAAGATAATGGATTAAATGGAGAAAAAGTAATTTTAATAGAAGACTTAGTTTCAACAGGAGGCAGTTCTGTAAGTGCAATAGAAGCTATTAGAGAAATGGGAGGAGATTGCACAGTTTGTTTATCTATTTTTGGTTATGGTCTGCCTCAAGCAGAGTCTGCATTTGGAAGATTACAACCACAAGCCACTTTAGAGAGTGTTTTAAGTTACGACACACTTATAGAAGTTGGTCGAGCCAATGGCCACATTAGTGATGCAGATCTTGAGAAGCTAGTCGAATGGAAATCAGACCCATTCAACTGGGGAGATAAACATGGTTTTCCCAAAGTAGAAAAAAAGTAAAAGAAAAATCCTTAAGTGCAGGTAATAGGCTGCGGAATAATTCCACACAACTGTCCACCAACTCTCAACACTACATTAGCTTTAGTTGGAGTCACCGTTCCAGAACTAATATTGGCAAGTTTTAATGTATTAAGCTCATATAAAGCAACATCTGTAATCGCAGTATCATTTATATATCTCTTAACATTTCCTTCATCATCTTCAAAAACAATTTCTACATTTTCAAAAGCACCAGGTCCAGGATTACGTTTAATCGTAACATCATAAAAACCAGCACTTGCAGTTTTTTGACACTTTGTTAACTCAACATCAATAGTGAAGCAATCACTTCGAATTTGATTAGTACTCTTATCCACAGTAGGTTTCACAACAGACCATATAACAGCTATTCCTACAACGACTAGAAGCACTATTAGAATATTAGCAACAACTTCGCTTACTCCTTTCCTATTATTTTTATTTAACATTATCATAACCCTCCTTTACAAAAAAGTAAAGTCTACCAGATATATAAATTATTCGTCTACAATTGATTTCACTTTTTAATCTCTAACTCATCCGCATCCAACAACTCTTCAATAGGAACTCTCCCCAAACAAGAGTTCTCTGAACGCATCACAGACTTTGAAGATTTAGCATTTTCATTAAATCTGCAAGCAAAAGCCAACCCCATACAAATTCCTCCCAAAACATAAGGCAATGGATTCTCTTGCAAAGGAAACGGCTCACCAAAAGAACCATTTCTATAAATTCGATTATGCACCGAGTAATCGACCAAAAAAGGACAACTAACAGTAGAAAGACTAACTCCAAAAGCGGCACCCAAATAAAATTTATTTAAAGGTTTAGGCCGAGCCATTAATAATAACAATCTAAGATACTTTTAAAGATTTAGTTATGGCTAAACCAAAATTCCATAACTTCCTCATGTGTTCTATCAAATCTAACGAAACCAAAACGCTCAAACTGAACTACTGTTCCAATTTTTAATTTAGAAACAGAAGGCTCAACCAATCCAACAACCCATGAACCATCAACTAACAAAACGCGCGCAGTAACGCCATTAGAAACCCAATTTATTTTAGATATCTTCTTATTATCCACTGAAGTAATATGTGTCTTATCTCCGACCTTAACATTAAACAAATGCAGCAAACGCACTTCCTTGCCATTATGCTCATTGAAATCTTTAGAAGAAATTGCAATATCTGAACCAATAGAAACCTCTCGCATCTCTTCAGGCCTATCAGGGTGAACAGGCACAGAAACACTTTCAGTCTTAGGCATATCAACAATATTCAATTTAACAGGATTAGAAACAAACGAATATCTCGAAGTCTCGGAATCAATCATCTGACGATTTATGGCATACAAGCTATCTACTGGAACTACAATATCTTGCTTATTCAACCCAATGCGTTTAACAAATTCACGTATTGCTTCTGGCTTTATCCCACGACGAGCAAGAGATTGAACACTCCAAGTTCTAGGATCATCCCAACCAGTAAATTGTCCAGACACAACTTCTTTCTGAGCCTTAGATTTAGATAAAGTTCCGCCAACACCTTCAAGTCTAACTCTTCCACAATGAATTAAAATAGGATGTTTCCATTTAAATAAATCCCAAATATATTTTTCCATATCGCTCTCTATCATTAAATCGCTCCCGCGAATAACATGAGTAATTCCAAACAAATGATCATCTATTGCCCAGCACATATCAAGAGTAGGCCAAACTCTATACTTTGTTCCAACTCTGGGATGAGGCCTATCAGCAATTTTAAAGAGCACTCTGTCACGAAAAGCAGGATTAGGATGCTCCATATCGGTCTTCAATCGTAAAGATGCCTCCCCCTCGGCAACTGAAGGCTTAAACAACTCTTTCCACCTAGCATGCTGTATCCCTTTAGGAAACTGACGACAAGAACATTCTTTCGCATCAACTCGATTCTGCCTTAAAACATCAGTCTTACAATAACAAACATATGCCTTGTTCATCTCAATTAATTTTTCAGCATACTCATAATAAATCTCAAGCCTATCAGACTTAAAATAAGTCTTCTTATATTTCATGTTAAGCCAATCAAACGCCTCAGGAATCAAATCATAACTTTCTTTCATAATTGCTTTTTCAGCACTCCCAATAGTATCATCCATCACAAGCAACAAATCTGCATTATACTTTTCAGCATAAAGAGCATTTAATAAGAAAGTCTTAGCATTTCCTAAATGCAAAGCACCAGAAGGAAAAGGAGCCAGTCGTAAAACCATTTTCTTCCCGATAGGAGACTCAGGAAGCTCAGAAAGTTCATAACTCTCAGTTCTATCATGTTTCACAACAACACCCTCGACAGAAGCAAATAATTTTTGTCTATCTTTTTCATTCAAAGAATTAACTTTCCCAACAGTTTCGTTAATCAATTTCATAACTAATGGAATCTCTTTTCTATCAAGCCCATGCTGAAACAACTTAGTTAACACACGACCAGAATCGGCCTTGCCATGCTCAATAGCGTTCTGTAAGGCATAAGCCAGAATCTCTTTATTGAAGTCTTTCATGAATTATGCTATGTTTTGGGCTATTTAAAAATATTGATAAAGACAACTTGAAATCTCATACAATTATTTATTATAGAAATTTAACAACCATTTTTGCAAATACTAGATAAGAAATATAAATATCCTGTAATAACTGTTACTAAAACTCCCACCATTCTGCTTATTGCACAAATATCTTTTAGCTTGTAAGTACTCTTCTTCAATGAAAGAATTGTTCCATTTAATTTACCTGGAGGAGCATCTAAACCTTTCACGGACGACAATACTTTAGTATTTAGTTCCCTTAATCAAATTTACGCTTCGGAATGTTATTAATCTACAAAGTGAATTAAATTTATATACTTTGTAAATATAGTTAAGATAAAGATGGTAAAAGAAAATCCTCACATTAACAAGCAAAAATATGTATTTTTGCCTTACAATAAACAATATCCATCAATGTTTTTGAAAGAGAAAAATAAAATAGAGAAATCACTTGGTAAAAATATTAAAATAGAGCATGTTGGTAGCACATCAATTCCAGGATTAGGGGGAAAAGGGATAATTGATATTGCAATAAAAACTCCAAGAAACAAAATTAATCAATTTATTGATAAATTAAAAAGATTGGGTTATGAATCTAATTTAGAACATCAAAGAACTGACAAAAGCATATTTCTTCAAAAGAAAATAAAACACAAAAGAAAAGAAAGACGCATACATATTCATCTTACTCTCAACAATAAATTCTGGAATTCTTTTATTGTCTTTAGAGACTATATTAGAAATCATGATAAAGAACGTAATGAATATGCCAAAATAAAAAAAGAAGCTGTAAAGTATGCAAAAGGTCACTCACAAAAATATAGGGAATATAAAAAGAAATTCTTGGAGAATTTAATTAAGAAAGCATTAAAAACTAAATATTAATTATCTTTTAGACAACACGCCTTCAGACATAGAAATATATCTTTGCAAGTACTCGTAACTAATATCTCTTCCATTCATCCCAGTATCTTCCAAACAAAGATTTCTATAAACATCTCTCCACTCACTATCGGAAGTTATTCCATTTCCATCTCCTCGGCTATCCGCAATGCTTCTAACTCGCTCAAACATCGTCTCTCTATTTCTCTCTTCTCTCAAATCCCCATTCATGGACAAATTAGACAAATAATATCCCGCAAGCAAACCCAAAGGAACAACCCAAAAAGACCAATTAAAAACTCGTGTAATAAAATCCTCTCTAATTTTCAAAGGCTCACCACCAGAATCTTTCAAGTGAGATAACATGATTAACTGATTATTTAAAAGGATATAAACTTTATCTTTCAAATTAATTTGAAGGAGGAGTAGGATCTTTATATTGAGATGTTATTCCATCAAGTCTTTTACTAAAATCATCTTGTAAATCTGCAAAATGATCCTTAATTCCATTAGGTGTTGCAACAACTAAATCCAAACCTGAAGAATACGGATCTTTACCTTGAGCATATCTTAAAGCTTCTAAACCAACAATCAACATACCTTCTTTTCTAGAATTTTTATTTTCTTTTCTAGGAAGATAATCCATTGCTTCTATAATAACTTCTCTTCCTTCAAAATATTTATGAGCTCTTTCAGAACCAGAGCCAATATATGTCAAATCGCGCCTCTCAACTGCTCCAAATGGAAAGCATGAATATAAAAGAGGTTTATTATCAAAATTAGTAATTAGAAGAAAAGAACTAAGATTATTTAAGTCAGACACATGATATCCCAATCTATCTATATTAAATTCTCTCAATGCATTAAATTTACCAGTATCTACAACTTGTCGAACATCTATGTTTCCATCAACCATTTTAGAAGCAAAATCTAAAAGTCTTTCATCTCTCAATCCAGAATGTCCAAAAGCATAAACTCCATCTCTTGAGACCCAAAGTTTTCTTCCCAATGTTTTATCCATAGGGATAGCAGGATTTGAATGTTGACCTATAGTGCCTTGTCTATCTGCTGCTAAAAGTGCAATGCCCATAGAGTCATTTGCTATTCCTATTACCGTAGTCATATCAAACCAAAAAAATAATGATATATAAACCTATCTATCTTTTACTATTTTTAAGTTACTAATCCAACGGAGCCCCAGAGAACGAGCTATTACTTGCTTTACCTGGAAGTTCGCCTCCAGAATAAGCCGGCAGTCCGCCGAAGCCTCCGCCGTATATAGAATGATGAACTTCTGGATTTATAATTCCTAAACCGCTATAAGAACTTGCATCAGAATTAACGGCAGAATTCCAATAAGCAGCGCCGGCATCCCCCATTGAACTTTTTCCCGAAAAATAAACTGGCGCTTGCAATCCAGAAAAAGCTTCAGTAACTGGAGTCTTAGTCATCCCCATTCCACCCTGACGAGAAAACCAATCTCCTGTTTCAATTACTTTTTTAGCATTTCGGAAATTCTCGCTCCCTTCCCATTGAGAATTTAATATCTCATCAATAGGCACGTTACCCATTCCAGCAGGCAATTCAGAATCCTCAAATCCCAAATTATCTGCAATATGCATGTGCTTTACAAATGGAGCTATAGTCTCTGCCTGTTTCAAAACATCTTCTTTGCCATATCCCCACTTACGAATACTGTTAATGTGCCCAACGTCCCAAGTAGCCCCAATAATCTGCTTAGAAACTTCTGTAGCTTTCTCGCGAGACATCATCTTGTTTTCAACAGCTTTATTAACAAATTTCTCCCGAGATGCCAGAACAAGTTCCTTAATCTCCTCTGCCCTAGTCAATCCAGACATTCCTGCAGGAGGATTTTCAATGCTTATTATTCCAGGAGAACGATTATGCGCCTTAGCATTCTGATACGCAAATAAAGCAACATTAGAAAAAGTCTCAGAACCCTTATCTACGGCAAATTTTTCTAATTCTTTAAATTTTTTAGGCCTAATGCTATCTTCATTCAATAATCTTGTTCCTTCAGCTATTTTTTGTTGAAGCTCTGCAACATTATAATTATCGTTATACTTATCAAATGTTCCCTTCAAATCTTTAGCATAATTCTTAAGTTTAGTCAAAGCTTCTTTCTTTCCAGGTTCATTTTTTTCAGCACCCTTCTCAACATCATGATAGGCTTCATTAAAAAATTCTTTCATCTGAGTGTATGACTCTTGAGCAAAGAAACTAGCATTTTGAATATTAATCATATTTTTATTAATAATATTTGCAGTCTGGGGAAAATTTTTACCAATTTCTTCAACTGTTTTTTTATAATCTCCATAATTATCTTTATAAGACTTATAAGCTTCAAACGCATTCCCATATTCTATGCCTGATTTATCTAATTCTTTTTTTATATTTTCATCTTCACCTCTTATTCCAATAAGTTCATTGTTCGCCCTAGTGCTATTAAGAAAAACATTTTCTATTTGCCTCCTCCACTGTTCTTCATTCAATTCATCAAGGCGTTGTTGAGCAGTTTGCTCTTCTCCTCCTTTGAAATAATCTTTGCGCGGAGTAGGAATGTTCCCAATCTGCCCCGTGCGTTCATCGATAACCGCCATCTGAACAGTTTCTATAGTTCCATCAGGTCTCTTAATTTGACGCTTAACTTCAGGCAATCCGTTATTGGCATGAAAAGTCATAACTACACCCTTAGAGTTTTTTTCAGCAGTCTGTGAATTCATCTGTTGAGCTAATTCAACAGCCGCCTTCATCTGCCTTTCAGCTTCAACCCTCTGGTCTTCAGACCAATTCCCCCTACCAGTAACTCCAGTCGGATCAACAAGAGGTCCATGAAAAGTCAAATCAACTCCAGTTAACTGTCTAAGTCTGTCTATCTCTTTCCAATGCTGTTTAGGAACAGATGCAAGATGTTTCATCGGACCTGCTCCAGTTAAACCAAGACCTGAAACTTCTATTGTCTGCGCTCCAGTGCTTATCTTATCTGAAACTTTCTTCAACTGATTTGCAGTCAAAGGGTCAGAAGGATATGCTATATCCTTAGTAGAAGGGAGATACGCAGAGCTCACAGTTGATTTCTCAAAAGGATACTGTGAACCATTAAAAAAAGCTTCGTAGTTAGCCATCTTCCCTCGTTATTTAAAACAGTTTCGAATATATAAATCTTCAGTCGTTAATTATTTAGTTCTCTAAACTTCTTAATAATCTCTTCATATCCCCATCTGTCCACAATTCTCCAAGAATATCTATAACTCATTGAAATCTTGGAATTCTCAACATCTCTCTCAAATCTAAATTTATTAAATAAATCTAAATATATTTTTTTATGAACTGCATTCAAAAAAATGTGAGACTTCGTAGTCTCCGATTCATTAGGATATCTCAAATTAACAAACCTTAACCATCTATTCCATTTCTTGCTATCTATTTGAGACTGCATCTTATGAATAAGTTCGTGAGTTATAATATCTATGGCATGATTAACATCTCTGCAAAACTTTACAGTTAACGGATCAGACATAGGTCTACAAAATCCGACGACATAACAAACAATTTTATCATCTTTCCATTTTAAACTGCATAAATTAGATATCTTGTTTAATATCTTCGCACCATCATTCTTCCAGGCAATTTTAATTTTATTAATAAAATCAATAATCTCTTTTTTTGAAGGATACTTCTTGTTTGCATCTTCAAGAAAATCTTTAACATCGCAAGAATCTCTATAAATCTTATCATAAACATAAGAATATCTAAATTCAATTTTAGGAATCATAAAACAGTAAAGAATGTAGTATATAAAAACATTACATAGCTCTTCTTTTTCTATCTCTACTTTGTTCTTCTCCTTCTGCAATATACTCTCGTCCTCCGCCCATTTCCCCACCTCTCTGCTCATTATTCATTCCCTGATTCTGCTGAAGATCGTTGCGTCTCTCAAGAGCTCTTTCTTCCCCTAACACTCGAGTCTGACTAACAGCACCACTTTCCGCAGAACCAGCAGGAGTGTATTTATTATCTTTATACGGATTTCCTCCTCCGACATAAGAAGGCCTAAAATTAATTTCTTTTTCGTCTTCTTCGGAAACTCTCCTCGCTCTAGGAGCAGAATCCTGAGGAGTTTCAGAAGCATCTAATGTAGCTGTTTTATTAAATCTCCGAACACCGTTAAAACCCTCTGTAAATTCCCCATCTTCAACATCTTCGTCGAACTCATCATCAATAGATTCAACTTTTTCTTTCTTTATTTCCTTTATAGGATTTTCAATCTTGCGTATTTCTTTTACTTTTGGCATATAAAACCCACGCAAGGAGGCATTAAATATTTTACCTTATAATGAGTTATAAGGGTTCTGATGTGAGGGCATGTTGTGTCCTTTCTTATAAGTATCAAAAACTGTAAAACACAAATCATTAGCACCTAGAATAGCCTGAGAACGAGCAACTTTCTCATATTCCTTATCTGGAGGAATTCCTTTGTTTAAATTAACTTTTTTACCATCTTTCTTCTTTCCTATTTTAAACATTGAGAATAATTCTTTAAGTCCAAAATCGTCTCCTTTTTTAGATTTCTTCTCTTCGTTAGCTTTTTTTTCTGCATCAATCTCTTTTTCTATATCCTCTTCCTCTTTTCCTTCAAGAAGAGCACGAATGTCTTTTTTAATTTGTCCAAGACTTTCATCAGTTGCATCACTAATAAGTTTCATAACACTATTAAAATCATCTTTCTGAATTTCCTCCCTTAAGATTTTCAACTCATCCTCATTCAACCCATAACTTGTAAACTTAACCTCAACTCTTCCTCCAAATGCCCAATCCCCTCTTTGCGAGACTCTCTGAGGAATGCTTCTAAATTCCAATTCGATAACTAAAACTTTATAGTATTTACGCATATTAACTTTTTTAAAAAGCTCTGGAAGATTACCTGCATTTACATCATCTTCTATCTTATATTTAGAAGTAGCAAGAATCGTAAGCTCTAAAATCATTGTATTAAAGGCCGTAACAAGAGCAGGATTCTTGCTATCTATATTTTGTCCGAGTTTAGAAGCTGCTTTCAAATAAGGCTTAACCCATTTAACATATAAATTTAACATACTAACTTGCGACTTCAAATAATTTCTTTCAATTTCAAATCTCTGTGAAAGAGAATTATATGATTCCTTAATCCATGTAAAAAACTCTTGTGCCCTCTGTTGTAAAATCCTTTTAACTCGGTCATTTAAATCAATTAAATTCCCGTCTTTATCTTTCAGACTCTCATCTCTTAAAGTCATAAAAGCATCTCTCAATGTAACAAAATCGAGTTCCCCCGAAGAAAGAGCATTTATACTTCCCCTGCCCTTGCGAATATCCACATTATCTAACCATACTTGTTTCAAAGAAAGGAGTTGTTTATACTTCTCCTCAGAACTAGTTTCCTTGTCATAAAAAATTTTATAAGGTTTAAGACGAATTCTAAATTCTTTCAAATCATAAACCAAATTCAGAACAGATTTCAAAACAGTATTTACATTTCCCATAGTGCGAGAGACTTCCTGTTGCATCTGAGTAGCCCTTCCTTGCATTTCTGAAAAATGTCCGCTTCCAGGAGAAGCAACAAAATTATCTACTAATTTTTCAACCTCATCATATGGGCCCTTTAAAAAATCAAGCAACCAAAAATAAACTGGCTCCAAACCTTCAGCAGGAGAATCATAAATTAAATTATGTTGTTCAATAGGCGATTTCAAACCCCATAAATTTAAAGCATCTTTCTTCGCTTCATCATAATCGTAAATTGGAAAATCTGATGGCTTCGGAGACAAACTCTTCTCTGCCTTTTTAACTGCATCTATAGCCTTCTTGTACGCACTATCTCCCACCTCAGGAAGAACTATTGCCTTTTTAGATCCTTTAGAATCTTCTTCTTTCCCCTCTTCTTTAACAGTCTTTTTTATTAACTCCCTAGCCTCTTCAGTAGCATACGTGTCAGGACTAATCACTGCTATGAGTTTATGAATTGTGTCATCCATCTTTTAAGTATAAACATAAACCATTTATTTAAAGGTGTTGTCCGCATAATTTATATATAATAACTCCTTATAAAACGCATGGGATTATTCTCTAAAGAGAGTGGTGTTGACATAATAGACTTACCAGACTTACACAGACGCAAATTAATCAAACTACCAAAAATAGAGGAATCTATTGAATTAAAACAAGGACATTTCACAAAAGACGGATTCTTCGATTTAAGCAATGCAAAACCGCCAATTCAAGCAAATCAAACGTCTCAAGAACAAAACAATTTTCAAATCAGCAATCAATCAGACAATCAAGTAACAGACTTCTTAAGTGACTTTGCCTCGATAGGCGCATCTAATCCCAATAAAATTCCAGAAACTAATCAACAAACACAAAGCCAAACTCCAACTAACAAAGAATCAGAAAATATCGCAGATTTAAAATGGAGAATAGAAAACCTCGAGTTTAAGTTAGAACAAATGATGGAAAGACTAAACTCCTTAAATAGATAAACCAAACTATATAATATAACGATTGTTTTGTAGAGTAATGTTTAAATAATACACTCTCTTTAAAACGTCGAAGAGAGATGGTAAAAAAGAAAAAGAGTATTTCTAATAAGAGAGTTCACAGACCTGTAAGAAGGCATTCTAAAAGGATAGTAACTCACAATAATCCCGCAGTTGTAGAGAATAATGAAGATAATTCAAAACAAGTCACTGTCAATCAACAGGCAAGTCAACATCAAAACTATCCCAAATTCCACAATGAAAAAGACATTGCGATGGACTTTGCAACAAAAATACAACGCAAGTTCGATCATCTAATTAAAGCAACAGTTCTATTTGGTTCTCAAGTTTCAGGGGAAGCAAAACCAGGCTCAGACATAGATATAGTCATAATAATTGACGACGCAGCAATAAATTGGGACATGGAATTAACTGCTTGGTACAGAGAGGAACTAGCAAAATTAATCTCGGCACAGAATTATATTCGAGACTTGCACATAAACACCATAAGACTCACAACATGGTGGCGTGATTTAATTCACGGAGACCCTGTTGTATTAAACATAGTCCGACAAGGTCAAGTCCTCATAGACATCGGCGGTTTCTTCAATCCAATAAAGGCATTAATGATTCAAGGAAAAATACATTCAACTCCTGAAGCAGTATACGCTGCATTGCAACGCTCGCCACACCACCTTTATAGAAGCAAAATGTCAATTCTAAGCTCAATAGAAGGCGTTTACTGGTGTATGGTTGAAGCAGCTCAAGCAGCTCTAATAACTCTAGGTAAATTACCGCCATCACCAGAACATGTGACTAAAATGCTTCATGAAAACTTCGTAGACACAGGAATAATAAAATCTGATTTCGTTAAATGGTACCACAATATCTATATCCTGCACAAACAAATATCTCACGGAGAAATAAGATTTGTAAAAGCCCAGGAAATAGAAGACTGGCAACAAAAAGCAGAAACATTCATGAAAAAAATGGTTGAAGTAATAGATAAGTTAATAGAAGCTCGTAAAAATCAGAAAAGTCAATAAAAATTATGGAGCTGGATTACTCTCGCCAACAGCTTTAGCAATTTCATATGCTTCTGAAGGTTTAGCAGGATCATTATCATCTAATGCCATATATCTCGCAAGCCCATATCCTCTTAATGCGGAAGGGTCTATCTGTCCAAATTGTTGAATTATCATGTCAGCTTGTTTTTCCAACATTGAAACAAGTTCAGCATATTCAGTGTCTCGAGCAATAGAATTAGCTAATTTTATTACTGCAGGATTAAATTTCATATCAGTAACTCTTTGACTTTCAGCAACCATGAAATCTTTAGCGTGTTTCTTTTTGGTAACAGAATCTGCTTTTTTAAATTGATTCTGACCATATGCATCGGCATGTGCCTGAAGTAACTCCGTATTAGCACCATTATATTCGAAAGGTTTTCTATCTAAAAGATATGAAGCAACTTTATTATCTCTAATGCCATTAAATGCGTCAGAAGGATTTAGTTGTACTTCATTAAAAGATAATTGAGTCTGCCCACCAATAAAATTACCGTATTCTGTTCCATGCTTCGTTTCAACATAATTAGGAGACGCATTCTTAATCATATCATAAAAAACAGGGCTCGCTCTATCTACTCCAATAATCTTATTAAGGTCTAAAGTAAGATTTCTAGATTTATCTTTTTCATACTTACCTTTAGCATCTTCCATAGATGCGGATTGCTTCCCTATTCTTATTAAATCGTCTAATGCCATATATTTCACACAAAAAGCAGGTATTTAAACCTTTCGATTGTGTATACACTTAGTAGTAACAACTAATATCTTGACTTTGCATAACAAAACCTCTTGCATATTACATCTGAGATTTCTAGGTGCATCTCAAATTATCGTTGATGTAATCGTCTATTCGAGAATAACTTTTTCCTATCATAAAAATATCTCTTAAAAAGTATATATAAATCTTTCAACTAAACATCCAAGCTCATGCCCTCAGTCCCGGGAATCTGCATAGTTTGCTGTTGCAACGCAGGATTACTTGCGACTTCAGCGCCAACAATAGCATCAAAAATAACATCCTGCTGTATTTCATACGGAATATCAGACTTAGGAATATCTTCAGAAGACATATCTAAAACTTCAACATCAGAATTCTTAGAAGCAAAATCTTCAGAACTCACAGATATAGAGTCATTTAACGAAGGCACATCACTAGTAACGCCCTTCCCAGGATTGTAATCATCATTTTCAATTCCTAAGTTTTCAATTCTTTTCATTGTAATTTGAGAATTAGAATTACTCTCCGAAGAATGTAACATTGGCCTCATAGGAGACATCATCCCCCCATGAACAATATGGCTCTCTAAAGCATGAGGTTGAGAGTTCATACGTCTAATTTTAACAACATTATCACCATTCACTTTCTTAATAATTTTAACAGGCTCAACAACTGCTTTCTCTAATTCATTTACAATAACAGACACATTATAAGCCGCATCAGCATTCACAGACACAGAATCTATCCCCTCTCTAAGTAAAAACTTAACCATTTCTGGCTTGCTTCCAGCCTGCCCGCACACAGAAGTCTCAACACCATACTTTTTACAACGCCTTATTACATAAGCTATCGAATTTAAAACGGCGGGATGCAACTCGGTATAAAGATTCTGAACATCTTCATTATTTCTGTCAATGGCGAGAGTATACTGAGTTAAATCATTAGTCCCAAAGCTTATGAAATCCATTCCTTCTTCGCATAAATCATTAATAACTTGAACAGCAGCAGGAGTCTCAACCATAATTCCTATCTTTACATTTGAAGGAAACTTAACACGCTCAGCAATTTTCTTAGCAGACTTCAACTCTTCAGCAGAAATTATCTGAGGAAACATTACTCCAAAAATCTTATTACTATATTCATCGGCAAGCTCTTTTATTGCAGTAAATTCAGCAACAAGCAAGTCTTCATTTTTCAGGCTAAATCGAATTCCGTGATCTCCCAACATTGGATTCATCTCAACAGTTTCAGGAGAGCCTTCTAAATTTCTAAATTCATCACTTCTAACATCAGAAGTCCTAATCCATATTTCATGAAAAGGCTGAGAAAGTTTTTTCAAACCATTATGTAAAACAGAAACATAATCATTAAGCTTATTTTTCTTAATATACCAAACGGGATGTTTTCCACCCGTAGCAATTAAAGTCTCCAATCTAACAAGGCCTACAGAATCAGCCCCGCATGAAGCCGCACGAACAGCATAATCTGGCAAATCAACTATTACTTTAATTTTAATTTTCTTAGTCGGAAGCATTTTTTTAATTTCTACTTTCTTCTCGATAGTCTTGCCATCAAATATACGCCCAGTAAAACCATCTACTGTAACTATCTGCCCATCTTTCAATTTAGTTGTAGCATCATGAGTTCCAACAACTGCAGGAATACCCATCTCTCTAGATACAATAGCCGCATGTGAAGTGCTCCCACCCTCGTCAGTAATTATAGCAACTGACTTAGCCATCGCCATAACCATATCGGGATTGGTCATCTTCGTAACTAAAACATTTCCCTTAACTATTTTATTCAATTCAGTAAGAGAATGAATTATTTTTACAACTCCAGAAGCAACACCTGGAGAAGCAGCCAATCCGGAAAACAAAACATTTCCTTCTATCTCCTGAACATGATCATAAGACTTAGTAGTTATAGGTCTGGACTGCACAATAAATACTCCGTCTCTATCTATTGCAAATTCAATATCTTGAGGTTTTCCATAATGCTCCTCGAGTTGCAAACCATACTGCCCTAAAACTTTAAGTTCGTGACTAGTCAAAACATCACGGTTACTTATTTCAGGACTTAATTTAACTTCTTCAGTCTTTCCAGAAGAATTTCTAGTCAAAGCTATCTTCTTATCAGATACTTTTCTATCTAACACCTCAAGACTCTTGCTCAATATATAATGGTCTGGAGAAATCATCCCAGAAACTATTCCTTCACCTAGACCAAAAACAGCTTCAATAATAATATTTCCATCGTTTTTCAAAGGATTCTTAGAAAACATGACTCCAGACTTCTGAGAGTCAATCATCTTCTGAACTACAACTGCAAGATAACCTTTTTCAGAGGCAAATCCTTTCTTTTTTCTGTAATATACAGCACGCGCAGTAAACAACGAAGCAAAACATCTCTTTACATGAAGAATAAGAGAATCAGCTCCTTTAACATTTAAGAAACTCTCCTGTTGTCCTGCAAAACTAGCATCGGCCAAATCTTCCATTGTAGCGCTAGAACGCACAGCAACAAAAGGCGGCTCGTGAGAATTCTTTAAAATAGCCAAAGCTCCATGTTTAGCACCATGAAACTTATTTTTATCTACATCAAGTACTTCATAAGCTTCAGAAATCTCGCTCTTCATATCGGCAGGCATACTTGCTTCCTCAATTAAATGGCGTATCTTCTTAGCCATAGCCTCGAGCTGACTAGTATCCTCAACATTTATACTCGAGAGAATGTTAAATATTTGCTGTCTCAATCCAGATTTCTCTATAAAATAATCATAGCCCTGAGCAGTAATAATGAATCCAGGAGGAACAGGAAACTTGCTATTATACATCTCGGCAAGCGATGCTCCTTTCCCTCCAGCAATAGAAACATCTTTATTACTAAGCTCGGAAAACCATTTCACCCAAGAACTCTTATCACCCATGTAACGACAAAACATATTGAGTTAATAAATATTACTTAAGAAATCAACTAACTCTTAATCTTCTCTTTCACAAAAATCTTAACCTGTTCCTTAAACTTATCCAAGTCCTTGCGTAAGAAAGAACCCCCAGAAGCAGGAGCATGCCCGCCACCCATAGCATTCTCAAGCCCTGTAATTCCAGCCCTTACTAAATCAGTCATGGTATATTTCAAAGGCTCGCCATTATTACGAATGCCTGCTTTAATCATATCTGTTCCTTCAACTTCAGAAAATACAATTATTGTAGAGCCTTTATGTCTAACAGATAATATGGTAGACATCTTAGAACCAAGTGAAAAACGAGACTTAAAAAAATAAAAATATAAATGTTTATCGAAATGTGATTCAGCATTTTTTTCAAAATCTTTTAGACATCTTTCCAATTCGGCAGAAACTTCTTTATGTATTTCTTCAATCTTGTCAAAATTTCTTTTTAAAATAATATCATAAGCCTTCAATGAATCTTTAGAATAATAAATTACCAAAGAACCAGTTTTATCTACAAGTTTTAACAAATCGGAGTTCTCGTCTCCAGGCTTATAATTTGGATAATAACTCCGTATAAATTTTAAATTATCAGGATTTTTCCATGAAAATTCAGATACAGAAGCAACACAAACAAGCCAACTCCATTTTTTATAATCAGTCAAGTCCTCTCCAAATTTATAAATAACAAGAGAAGTACAATCTTCTTTACAAGTCTTTATTACTTTATTATCTATTTTCAATTTAGGACTTAAAGGATGATGATCAATAAAACAAACATCAAATTTAGTCCTAAAAGATTCAAACTCATCTAACATATCAATATCAACATTCAAATCCAAAACAAAAACCTTATTTATTTCAATTTTTTTAAATCGTTCAGCAAGTTTATCAAGCAAACCAGCAGTATAAGAAATAAAATTAATATCTACTTTGACTGAAGGATATTTTTTCTTCAAGATTTCAACCATAAAAACAGTAGAAGCCATGCCATCAATACAATTAGCATGAGCTATAATGCCTACTTTTTCGCCATCTTTAATAGAATTCAAAAAAGAAAGGAAATTAGCTTTATGCTCAGAAACAGCGTCTTTCAATTGACCAATTATTTTATTTAAAAAATCATAAACTTTCTTAGCATATTCTTTATCTAATATTTTGCCATAATAAGTTACAGAATTTCTAAAATATCTTAATTCATTAAGAAAAGAGATGTCAATCTCTAAAAACCCAATTTTTTTAAGATAAGATATTTCTGATTCATGAGCATAATTTCCAGAAGAAGAATACCCATCAATCAAGAGTTTTGCTCTAACTAATTCCATTATAATATCATAACAATCCTTTATTATCGAATTTGCATTTTTGTTGTTAATTCCAATAATCTTAATTCGCTCATTCAATCCTTCTAAAGATGTTTCAGACTCACTTATCAAAAATTTAGCTCTCGGTTTATCAGAATCAGATTTTTTAGCTATTCCTCTCTGCAGATAATATTCAAATTCTTTAGGTAAATTCATAAATCCATACTTCCCGATAATAATATTCCATTTAAGATACTATCTCTTAAATGTTTGTGTATCTCAGCAAATGAAGAATAAAAATTAATCATTATATTTCGCTCTAATTTTTTATCAAATTCAGATAAATTTAATTGTTTTTCTTTATATCCAATTACTGCAATATCAATATCAGACCTATGTTCTTCTATTTTATTTGTCCAAACATCATCCCCTCTAGAATAACTCCCAAAAAGAATTATACAACCTCCTGGAAAACTATCTTGCAATAACTTAACTAGTCCAGATTCATAAATTAATTTTAAATTTTCAACCCTCTTCATATTGATTGCATTTTGACTATCCCTATTAAACTCAATTGAAAGCAAGTTCATACTTTCAGATTTCTTTATTTTTACAAGTTCTTCTTTCACCAATCCTTTTAACGCATTAGAAACGGCAGTAGGTGATTTTTTTAGCTGTTTTGCAATATTTCTAAGACTTAATTCCTTACCAGCGTTAATGCAAAGAAATCTAAAAATCTCTGATTGAAGCTGTGTCCATTTAACCTTATACATGTCCATTTTAATAGACACGTGTCTATTAAACTTTATAAACCTTTCCAATGCTCAAAAAACTATCCTATCAAGCAGAAACAGCAACAGGCACAGGCACTTTAGACTCTACTTTCTCGAATGAAATTCTAGTCCTGCAAGGCAACTTTGATTTAGCCATTCCTAAAATCTCTCTAACGACCCGAACAGAACTTTCAGAATCGCAAGCAACCATAAACAATTCCTGTCCTCCAAGAACACGAGCAGCTCTTCCCTCTATAACGCCAAATGACTGACACATACCTGTAGAAATACGGTCTGCACCAGCACCAGCAGATGCTTTATTATTTCTTAATAGATGATGTGGAAAGACCTTAACCCATAAATAAAATTTACCGAGCAATCTATTCTCAAGATTCTTAGTCAATACCATACGACCAGCTTCAATTGCAGTATCTCTGATAACAAGCATTTCATCAGAATGCAATCTTAAAATAAATGGAAACTTACCTTCAGTAAATGCCTTCTGATTTCCAATATTATATTTAACAATCTTATTTGGAGGAACTACTTTAATATAAGATTTAGATTTAGCCTTAGAAATACGAGTAAACGGCTGATTATTTTTCTTAGAATATGAAGATGCTTTACGGATAGCCATATTATTTAACCTCTACATCCATTGTAACTGCCTGTCCAGGCAATCCAGTCTCAAATATAGCCCTGACAAGTCCTTTATTTCCATGAGCACTACTAACTTTACCATTAATAACTTTACCGGCAACACTTTTCCAAGTAACATGCTTACCAACAAGCTTACCAGCCTCTTCACGAGTAGAACAACCCAAGTCTAACAAGTAATGCCTCTCATGAATTCTATGCCTTCCGCGTCTAAATTGAACTACAATGCCTTTCATCTTCCAGCTTAGAAAATATGGTTTTTAAATGCTTTTATAGATAACTTGCTTAGTAATATTATATTTTAAAGGTTATAACTATACAAATTAAATAAACACTTACAATACTATCTCAAATTCACCGAGCTCTTTACTCAATGCACTCAAGACGGAAGAAGAAACTTTAACTCTCGTCTTTTCTTTCTTGCTTTTATGAGTCATAATTGCTTTTTCTAAAGCAACATTATCGCTTAATTTGAAAGCGTTTCCAACAATCTGCATAACTCGACCAGACTCAATAAAGAAATTACCAGCATCGGTCAAAACTAATTCTCCTTTCTTATCTCCAAAGTTTACTTCCAAAATTTCTTTCTCTATCGGCGTTAAATTAATTCTCTGACTATATTCTAACAACTCCCTTATCAATTCAGTAGCATCACGACGCAAAGAATTCATCTCTAACTGAGTTACCTTTCCAGATTTAACTTTAGACTTCATTGAAACTATTTCTTTCAAAGGCTTCAAAAATCTAAGCTGTAACTTTCCTTTTCCAATTAATTCTTTATCAACATCCTTGACAAGAGATTCAACACTCTTATCTCCAAATATTTTCTTCAATAAATCAAAAACTTCGGAATAAGAACGCTCAGCATCAAGAACAATCAAACGCTCTTCTAATTTTTTGCGAATTTCTTTCATTTTAACATCATATTTCTTAGACTCAACTAACAAATAATCAATTTCTTTTCCAGGAACACTCTTCAAAGTTCCGTGCTCGTAACCTTTATACAATTTAATCACATGTTCTAAGAATTTTAACTCGTTAGCAGACATAACTTTTTCTGTATCTACTAAGACCTTTTTCACTTCAGCAACCATATTCTTAGGAGCAGGAGGAGCATGGCCTATAAGCATCATTAAAGCCTGCGTCGGAGTCACGACGCCCCAATAAATGTCTTGCATTGCATCAAGCATACGTCGAGTAACAAGAGCATCATTCTGTTCTCCATATTTCATAAATTTATCAACACTTTCAGGGCTAGGTTTGACTTTACCCATCTGCAAAAGCAATTTCCACGGCAAAAACGTACCGCGATCATACATTGGAACACCATCGCGAATAGCCGTAAACATAACTGGATTAGCATCCTTAACACTATCCCAAAAATCAGTTAACAAATACACTTGAACCCCTAAAATATTCTTCGTTCCAGATAAAGCAGTAGCCTCGCGAATATAATCATGAATCATTCCTCTCAATTTTTCAAGTAACTGTAATCTAGGCATTCTTTTAACATCAGTATCATCAATAATCACAAAAACATCTACATCACTATCTTTTCCCGCCTGGCCTCGAACTAAGCTTCCAAAAATAACATAAGAAGCAACATATTTTTCAAACTTGCGCAAAACTAAAGTCTTGTGAATGTTAGCCAAACGTATCGCACCAAGAAGACCCTTATCATACAACGGAAAACTAGAAGATATAGCATCTACAAACTCATACTTACTATCAAGCCCGTAATTCCACAAATCAACTTCAGTCTTAATATGCACCCAAAGTTCCTGTTTAGTCTCCTTGGCAAATTTCAAAACTTCTGGCTTTATTTTCTTAGGAATATTTTTAAATTCATCCTCTGGAACAAGCATAATCAAATGAATAGGCTTCTTAGCAATTTCTTCAGGAAGCAAGCCTTCGTCCTCTTCAAATAACTTAAACGCCTGTGCAGGCAGTACGCTCAAAAAACTAGTAAATGGAAATTTCTTAACAACTTTTTTCCTAAATTCCTCAAGCTCTTCTTTTAACTTCTCATCTTTAGCCAATTCAGCAGAACTCTGAGGTGTAACAGCACCAGGAATCTTTCCAGGAGGCACATAAGCAGTAGGAGAAGCCATCTGATCATTCAATCCGTGAGGTTGTTTGCCTGACATAAAAACAATTAGTAATAAAGCTATTTAAGGTTTACCAAAACCATGAAAAAACATAATTATTATTTAGAACCGGGATGTTCAGCAAAATAGACCTCTATTCCAGCTTTTGTCCTTTGCATTACTTCAATATTAACAGATTTCATCGCCCCCAACTCATCAATACTTCCACATACTCCAGAATAAAATCTCAAAGATACGAATCTTGTTTTTGTTAAATAATCATCATCACAATCATTACAAGGTATAACTGAAAAGTCATCCCTATTCCAAGGTGTTCTATCCGTTAAAGAACGAATTGTTCCATGTATAGCCTTTTCTACATATTTGTGATGAGCTAAAGTTTCTCCAGATTCCTCATCTCTCTGCCCTATTTTCCCATTAAACTTAACACTATATTCAACCTCGCAAGGAAAAACAATCTTATCAATAAATTCAAACATCTTTACAAATTCACTATAGTCTATCTTACGAGGAAATCTAATGTTGACTAAAGAATCTAACCTATCTGATTCAGCAACTCTATTCATATTAAATCAATAAAATTTCAAGCATATAAACATTATTATACTAATATACCAAGCCATTATAAACAACAATCTCTTGATAGTAAAGATAAAAAATGCCACAAGCAGTCACACACGTTTTAATTCCAATAATACTATTATCAATATTCAGACACATCTATCAAAAAAGAACAGGTAAAAAGTTCCATTTACAATACGTCTTAATAGGAGGGCTAGCAGGAATAATTCCAGACTTAGATATTCCAATTTTCTGGATAATGAATTATTTTGGATATTCATATGAACAAATTCACAGAACATTCCTACATACTATATTTATTCCAATAATTTTTCTAGCCTTGGCATTAATATCTAAATATACAATAAAAAAGAAAATAGGTAGAAATAAACTTTCCATAACAATTATCTTATTATTATGCGCATTCGGAAGCATAATGCATTTAATTCTAGACGGAACTCTAGCCGGATACATAACTCCATTTTATCCATTATCAAATGTGCAAATAGGAACTGGATTTCCTCTAAACATTTGGCCAGAACCAATGGCAATATTCTTTTTAGCAACCCTCGACGGCGTTTTATTTATTTTATGGATACTTTATTTGGAAATCAAACATAAAATCTCGGATTTCATATAAAAATAGAATGACTCAACAAAATCAAATTAAAGAAGAAGAAATAGACCCTAATTATGTCTGTGAATCCTGCGGATTCACTCTAGAAGAAAGAAAATGTAAACTAATGTGTAAACGTTGTGGATATTTTAGAAGTTGTTCGGATTTATTCTGACTCTAATTCGTCAAGAGTATCTAGAAGTTTCTTCAATTCTTCAGGCATTTCTGGTGCCTCAGTAAATGTGATTCTATAAGGATATTTAGCATTAACTATCCTTCCAATACGAGCATTATCATCGTCACTTATATCAAAACCATCATCTGCCATATCTAAATCATTATCCTCATTGTCTTTTCGATCAGCAAGAGCGGTAACAAATTGGCTCACAAGTTCTTCTCTATAAGCTTGTCTTTGCTTAAAAATCTCAGGTTCAACAACCAGACCATCGCCATTTGTAGCCGAATAATTTCTTATTGCTTCTCTATAAGCTTCAATAACTGGTCTAGCCACTTCTGCTATTCTTGTAACTAATTCTACTCTATTCTGTCGTTCAGCTTGTTTTAAAGAATCTTCTCTAGTCTTATCCTCAAGACTAAATCTTCGCTCTCTTTCTAAATCTTCAACCTCATGTCTTTTTTCCATTTCAGCCACTTCTATTTGATGGGCTCGACCTTTAGCATCGTTCTCATAAAATAACTTTTTCAATTCGACAGGATCTCCTTGAAGTTTTTCTTGTTCTACTTGTAATCTAAATCTCTCAAGCCCTATACGATCTTTTTCCAATTCATAATTTCTACTAGCCGCCTTATTCTTAGAACCTCTTCTACCAGTCAAATAACCAGTACCTAATGCGACAAAAGCACCTACAGCTCCGGCAGTATAAGCTCCATTAACCGTTCCTAAAAATTCTCTAATATTTTCCCAATCCATAAAAAATACCAAAAAATAGGATATTTAAACTTTTTACAATTATTATAACCATTAAAGGTAGTAACAAATCACTACATTATTAATACACAACCCAACATGGTTAATTTGCAATTGGTTTTACAATCAAATTCTCTACTCTGTCTAAAGAATAGTCATAAAATCCCGTATTAAACGATTCTTCAAAACTTTCTATAACCTCCTTACTTTTTAGACTGTTTTTTACTATTTGAGAAGTTTTATTACTCACACAATAAAAGCACATTAAACGCATTTCCTCATTACACTTAATACATTTCATAATAGAATCTTCGTTTAAATCTTCAAACGGAGTTACAAAAAAATCCAGCTCATCAACATAATTTAATAAATCTTTAAGCCTACTATTTATCTGCCTGATTATTTTTTGTTTTATTCTTCTTTCATAAAACCACACTTTAACCTGATCAACAACACAATTAGCACATAAAGGTTCCGTTATAGCATAATTACAACTTATGCATGATATAGACATTTTTTACACCTCTTTAATTTAATTATCATTAACGTCACCATCTAAGTTTTATTAGGATTAGTTCTTTATATTGTGAAGCGGTATTTCGCAATACAATGTTGTACAATCAAATACTGCTCTTAGATATATAGTTATTTTTCTCTTTTAAAATGAAGATATATGTGCAGAATACTGAGGTATATTGGAGAAAAAGAAGCAACGCCATTGCTTATTAGATATCTAGATTAATTATCTACTCGTTTCATGATTAAATGCAGATTTAATATCCTTTAATATTGCATTATATGTAGTAAACGCCGTAGCCCCTAATACTCCTCCAATAAAATATCCTCTTATTGCAGAAAGATAAGGATAAGATTCTGAAGAATTATATCCTTTTATTGCTCCAATTACTGCACCAGTTAATACTAATCCCCAAATTAATTCAATTGGAATATTATTCTTTATATCGTGAGTTGGTTTAGGAGAGTCAGATACTAGTCTCCCCAAATCTATTGAATTCCCCTTTCTAATCCGTAAAGGAGGATCTTCAATCAAAACATTATTCATTCCGTCAAGTTCAGTTGTTGTCATTAAATTTACACTTTCATTATTTAATTTAAATAATTTTTTCTTTATAGAGCGAAGCGGTATTTCGCAATACGATGTTGTATTAAACAATACATCTAAATTATTGGTTAGGAAAAGTCTTAATATTGTGTATGTTCAATCAAGCTGTTAGTTTATATACCAGTCTTTGTAATTAAATAGGTATCAAAAGACGAAATGACTAATTTAAAAGATAACGTAAATAAATTGAATGAGTTACTTAAACATGGAAAAATATCTGAAGCTTTTGAAAGATATTACAATATTAATGTAAATATACACATTGATGGAAGACCTCCTATAACTGGAAAAGAACAAAGAAGAGATATGATATTTCTTCAGGAGATTGAAAAATTAAACTCTGCTAAAATAATGTTGGTTGCTTTTGGAGGAGTTAATGATAATTTTTCAGTGACTGAATGGGAAATAAATATAGAAAATAATAAAGAGAAGAAAACAATTTACAGGGTGAATGTTCAGCATTGGAAAGACAATAAAGTTATTAATGAAAAGATATATTTTTGTGGTGACCAGAAGTTCAAAGTTGAAGATTGATGATTCTATTATATATTATTATTGAAAATAATTGACTAAATCTCTCTAACACTCATCTTCTTGTAAATCAAACCATTAGTTGCAACGCCATCGCTTCTCCAATATACTGCTATATTTGGCTTTCCAGATTCAGAACCCGCACGGTTATTTGAATTAGTTAGCTTTAATCCAGGACTTACTCCGGTAGCACATGCCTGACCATTTGTTCCAAAATTACTACCTGTATCTTCAAACTCATTTATTTTTGTCCAATTTCCTCCATTAAGCCCATTTGTTTCATCTAAGTATAATTCTAGCTTAACATTTCCATTAGGCAAGTCATAAACTACATACTTATATCCAATCCAAACATTTTTAGGCAATCCATTAGACCACTTAACGCTACTGGAAACAACTTGAGAAGAAGGATGTTTCGTCTCTTTTTCAAAATCTATTCGTCCATCATGACGCATTCTTGCAGCTATCCCTCTAGTATCACAAAGATTTTGCAGTTCGGGGGCCGTAGTACCATGATTTGTTCTGGCAAGAGCCACAATTCCACCCCAATTAACATTAGTATCGTTTACTCTCATTGCATACACAGTCATTTCTACATTTCTCCAACTATTATTAAGTGCTGGGTCATGAACATACATTCTTGGAACAGAGCCTGTAATTTTAAACAAACCATTCCCATCTATATTATAGTTTGCATTTCCATGATCCGCATCAAACCAAGAATCTTGAGGATCTACGTATGAGAAATTTCTAGCAATTCCATTATTCCATTTAGAAAACCATTCTTTCCCTCCGATAGTAGTATTATATATTTTTTTTACTCCAAAAACATCAGTCATATTTGTTATAGATGAGCCATTACTAGTTGAATTCTTAATATAATTATTATTTGAATTGTTTTGTCTAAAACTAATAAAAACTTCTGTTATACTACTCCAATTATTAAGATTATTACCATAACCAGTTATCTTCAAATACCTTACCGTTTTATCTACTTTATAATTTTCAAAACCTAAAGTAGTACCAGAACTAATATTTGAATACACTTTTTTCCATGTAGACCCATTAGTAGACACGGAAATAGTAAAGTTTTGACGCCTAATATTTCCTTGATAAAAAGCAATGCTAACATTAGAAATGTAACTTAAATTACCCAAATCGTAACGTATCCATTGTCCAACCCCTAAAGCAGACCATCTTGTAGAAAAATTAGAATCTAAAGTATTTTCAGGTATATTACCATCATTTGATGATGCACTGACACTTAATGCAGATACTTGAGAGAATACCATCAAAAAAGTTGTAGTGAGTAATACAACAAATCCGCTCTTTTTCATGCAAAGAGCATAAAATGGTCATAATTAAACTTAAGTTACGAGTTAATGTTACATTTGTGTCTTTTTAGTGATTTTTAATAGCATGTTATAAATGATTTTTTTTGTAAATTCTTCGTATTTGCCTCTCCGAAACATCATATCCATTTCTCTTCAAGTCTTTTCTAATGTCTTTTCTCATCCTATATACACTTCTTTTTTTCTTTTTCCACTTTTCAAGAACAAGTTTTTCGAATCCAGGATCAATTCTTATTTCTTTAACTCCTGATTTTGATTTTTCTAATCCTCTTGACCCTAGTTTTTTCAACTGCCCTATGACAGATTTAAGAGATCTTGCAAGAAGACATAATGAATTTTATGAAAAAGTATATGAATCTCTAACAAGAAAAAAGAATTGAATAGCACACATTTAGTTGTAATTAAATTACTACTTCGATTTAAATTATATCAATATATATTAAATTAATGGGACAAGAAATGGGCATTATTAATAAAATTGGTGTATTTCCCATAGTTGAGAAACTTAAAAAAGAAAATTTAGCGTTTATTCCAGATTCTTTCTATGAATCTTTAGAAAGATTTTGTAAAAGAAATGAGATTCTAACTGAAATTAACAAGCAGAACAAGCATAAGGTCGTAAAGCAAGTATGTTTACAATGTTTAAGAGCATTTATTTTGGATAAAGCCATTACGCGCAATCATATATCTATAGATCTTATTTTATTAGCTGATGAAATTGATGCTGAAGTCGGACATTTGAATTATTATGCTGATCAAGGCATTCTAAAAAGAGTTAAGTTCGTTTCATGATATCTAAAAAACAAAGATAAAAAATTATAATTTATCTGTAAAATAGCAATCCTATCAACGATGAGAACAACCAGCCCAACAACAAAGTCTTCTTTTTCCTTCCATGAGCTCAGTAATAGCCCTCTCAATTCTATGTTCTCTCGTTTCAGACTTCTTCGCATCAATAATCCAGCATATAAACTCATTTCGTGCAAGAGGAGTAATATCTTCCCATGCAGATTTAGCCTTAGAAAAATGATTCAATTCAGATTGCAAATCGCCAGGCATTTTGTGAGGTAATTTTTTTATCATATTATTTATATAATTAAAATAAGATTAGAATATCTATTAAATCTTTAGGAGTTAATTAAAATCTATTCACTTCTAGGATATTTAATATTAAACTGAACAAAATGATCCTTAACTGCCGAAACCAAATCTTTTTCATTAAGGGAATAAATTCGATGATGCCAAGTAGCTCTTCCCGCAGAATAGTATCCATCACATAGTTTTCTTAATACCAAAGGATTATTACCCATTCGCACATCTTCTTCTAAAAATATCTTTTCAAACTCTGCCTTAGTAGTCTCCTCAAGACCATCATACACAGGTTCATTAGGAAAATCAGTAAGTGCAATTAACAAATCACTCATAAAAAATTAATAGACTAACAATATTTAAACATTTATATCCTCAGCCCTTGTCCGAAATGGAAAGAGGGGTATGCGCGGGCCGAAGCTGATACCATCGTGCGACTTTTCAGGGTATGCGTTAGTTTAATGTTTATGTACTAAAATAATTACAAGATTCTAAGTTTATAATAGTTTCCGACCACGTAATGGTGACAGATGTGCGAGTCGCTGTCATTGGCCTGATAACATAATCATGGGGTTTTTCATTTCAATTTATTTTTGTTCAAGCATATCTTTAATATTAAGAGTATTGCAGAGAGAATGGGTAAAATAATCCATATTAAATAAGCAAGATTATTTGTCCAATAAGCAAATCTTGAGAAATTAATGCCTAAGGCAACTCCTATTGGCCAAAAAGATAAGGTGATTACTATTACTAACATAATATCTTTATTTTCTCCCCTCACCTTATTTAATAAAATATATAATAACCAAGAAGCAATCATCCAAAACAGTAAGCCTACTGCCACTGCTCCTTGTGTAATAAATGGAATTTCTCCTGTTTGAAAGAATGAAGTTACAAAAACTCCTGGCAGGAAAGTTAGAATAATCACAATAGGGCTACTAGAAGATAGAAATCCTGCTACTGTAAAAATAAATGCTCCAAATAAGGACCAGATTAGCTTATTTTTCATTTTAACTTTTCACCCCTTTTCTTGAAATACTCTCTTCTCTTTTTGATTGTCCATCCAATAAACATTCCAATAAGAACACATAAAAGAATATTGACTACATAAACTCCTACCGTTACTCCATCTGTCCAAGCTCCATCTATTTGTTTTAGAAGATTAGGCCCATTAAATAAAGTAGGAAGGGCAAGTAACATAGATATTAATAAAAAAGGTACAAGAAAAAACTGAAATATTGGACTCATATACAAAGCAGGAGATCCAATAGCAAATATCAAAAGAGGCACAAGCCCATAAACAAAACCGATTAATCCCCCAATCCAAATTGCTTTATTTTTCATTTTTTATCCTTCTTTTATACATTTTATAATAAATCAGATAACAGATTACTGTAAAAAGAAATATCCCTACCAACAAAATATAATTAAGTCCTTCAAAATAAATCTCTGAAATTAAAGTAAATAATATCTCAAAAATCATTGAAAATATTAATATTCCTCCAAAAATACCAATTCTTAATTTTTTAGCGATGAGTCCACAAAACATCCCTATAAGGGTATTGATTATAATTGCTATAATTGCAACCTTAAGTCCATCATTAAATAAAATAAAATAAGGAAGTAATGGTAAACCAACGGTATACAAACATAGTAACCCTCCATCTCCACCGCCAGCCATATAAGAACAAGCCCAAGTTAAAATTACTAAAAACAAAGTTATTAAAAAGAATATTATTCCGCTTTTTAACCATAAGGAATATTTTTTCTTAAGGTTTAGTTTTTTAGACATTTTTACTCCTTTTAGCCAATAATTTATTTATTAAGTAACCAATTATTGACCCAATTATTGACCATATTAAAATAAATAAAGGAATATAAGAGATAAGATGCCAATTACCTCCGCTAAACTTTGTGCCTATAAGTTCCAAATAATATGTACTTATAACTGGATAAATTGGTTTAATTTGAATTATCCAAGGATTAATAAATCCAAAAATAAATCCAATTAACGCTCCAATCCAAATAGGTTTATTTCTCCAATTTTTCATCTTACTTTCTCCTTTTTTGCCCTTCTCTTTTGAATCAGCCATCCAACAAGCATTCCAATTAAAATCCACCATAAAACATTTAATATCATAGATGCACCTTCTATAAATGAATCCTCTATATGTATTCCCCATTGAATTAAAAAGCCAATTACTATCAATGAAAGAATCGTTAATAGCCATAATGGCCAGAATGCTGGAAATATCATAATATACAATGGACTTGCTTCTCCTGCAGTATGTAATCCTCCGCTCCAAAGGGCAATTAGAACAGGAACCAATGCGTAAACGCCTCCAATAATTGCCCATTTTAAGACTAAATTTTTATTAAATACTAAATTAATAATATAAAAAGCTAGAATTAATACTGCCGAAATAATAATGATTATACCGAAATATTGAAGAATTTCTGGAAGTCCATCTCCTTGAGCTCCTTCGGTACCAAAGATTTTAGGAGAGTTAGCCATTAAAATTCCTAAAGATAAAAAGAATAAGATTATGATGAAAATTAAGAGTCTTTTCATTAGATTATAAGTTAAATAACCCTTAAGAATGTTACTTTACTCGACTTTCATGTTTTTTCCAGCAAAATGGTCTTAAAAACCATCTCGTATTTTTATCCGTACATAAAAATTAATCTAATTCCATACCCCTAGAAATCGCACCAACGTATCATGCGCGGGCCGCTGACCATCCCATCATGGAATCAAGAGGGGACAAACTTTTTAGCCTTTGTAAGGCTTACTTGTAAAAATCTTTTATGTTCTGAAAGAGATTAAGAAGAGGATTTCTAGTTAGGAGTAGACTTGTTAAATTTTCACTTCTTTTCTTAAACGAACCTTTAGAAAGGCTTAAAAGTAGGAGATTTTGCTACTTTTTGCTATGAAACGCAAAATCAGTGTAAGTTTAGATGAAAAAACTCTAGAAAAAGTAGAAGAGTACATGTTAGAAGACTCTTTTAGAAATAAGAGCCATGTAATAGAATTTGCGCTATCTAAATTCATAAAGGAGAAAGAAAATGGCAAGAAAGAGTAAAGATACTCCTAAATTACATCCTTTTGAGTATATAGGGGCTCATAAGTTATTTACTGAAGAAAGATTTCTTTTGGCTGATGAAATGGGAATGTTCAAAACAGCCCAGTCTATTTTTGCTAACAGTAAATTTAGGGAAAGAAAACCATCTCTAAGAACTCTTATTGTTTCTCCAGGATCTGTACGTGAACACTGGGGAAGAGAATTAGAAAAATGGGCTTATCCCAAAGGAGAAGCAAATATTGTTTATACTAAAGATTTAGATGGTGCTATTGCAAGAGCTAAGAGATCTACTTGGACAGTTATTCCATACCATATCATGTCAAATTTAAATCCAGAGGCATTAGATAAATTAAAAAAGTTAGGATTTCACCATGTTATTTTAGATGAAGCACATAACGCTAAAAATCCCGATGCATTGCGTACGAGAGCTATTAAAAAATTAGCAGACCAAGCAGATTATGTTTCTCTTTTATCTGGAACTCCAATTCCAAATACAATGTCTGACTTGTATGTCATGATGTCATTGCTTAATCCAAAAGAATACCCATTTGATCCTGAAAAAGCTGTTAGTGATACTGAAAACTTTAGGGTTGCTAGGCAAAGTTTCATTCAGTTATATGTAGAACATCCTCAGGCAGTAAAAGAACTCTTGCACAGAAAAATGTTGAGAAGGAAAGCCCAAGATTATGTTGGAGAACATATTCCCGAATTAAAAATGCATAGAGTTCCATTGCCATTGCAAGGTTTCCATTTGGATACTTATGTTGAACTTCTTGAAAGAGATATGCATGTTGGGAAAAAAATTATGGAACTTGAGAAAGCATGTTTAGATCCTTCGCTTGTAGCAGAAGTTCCAGATCAAGATTTTGGTAGAGATGTATCTCAAAAATATGCATTCTTAGATGAAATTATAGAAAGAGAGATGAGGAAGAGAAAAATGAATTTATTAAATTTGCAAATGAGCGACTTCTTGATGAGCTCATACCAGTCCTAGATAGCTTTGACATGGCGTTTCAAAATAAAGAGGCATGGGAAAAAGCGGATAAGAACTGGCGAATGGGCATAGAATATATATACAGTCAGATGCTTAAAGTTGTAGAGAATCATGGTCTTAAGCAATATAAACCGAATATTGGAGATGTATTTGACGCAAACAAATGTGAATCATCGGGAGTTATAGTC